>Ga0163216_100082_pt1 | contig 285559 bp, 276 predicted proteins | sample SynspAceP_FD_167610 | JGI IMG/M metagenome (GOLD analysis project Ga0163216, IMG submission 167610) | Saline lake microbial communities from Ace Lake in Antarctica - Synechococcus sp. Ace-P (Illumina Assembly) | ecosystem: Environmental > Aquatic > Non-marine Saline and Alkaline > Saline ...
CGTTTCCCCTAGGTGTTTCCCTAAGCGGCTGCAAATATACAACTGTTTTTTAACCTGACAACTTTTTAAGAAAAATAAATATTTCTTTTTTTAATCCGGTAAATCAACATCTATATGAACTTGCTCCTAACCCACGATTCCAATAACATCTTCCTCGTTTGCGGGGTGCAAATGTACACCCTATTTCTAAATACACAAACCATTTCCTTGAAAAAAATGCAATACTTTTTGCAACATATCATACAACCCTGATTTTACGGAAGTTAACAAAGAATGACTCGCGATTAAATAACAATTAGATTTAACTATCAATAAATCAGTAGATTACGTGATTTTAAATAACACTGAATATAGCAAAACACACATTACCAGTAACTTATATTTGACCTAGGAAAAGAAATTCCAGACTAATTAAATATAAAACACATATAACATACCTTCATTACTACCCTCAATTATCAACTAAAAAAAATACAGTACATATCTTTAATACATCCATCCACATTTATAGCAAATTAAAAATCAATAGCCCAATTTTCAATTAGTAGAATATCGAACCCAACAGGCAATAAACAACTCACATAAACTTCTTCAAAATCAACACGCATCATTGCGCAATACCGTAGCAGCATAGATACAACTACCAATCAGAATCTGCTCCCATTTTTACACCTATATATGTATTAACAAATCATGCAATAATTAACTCATAAGTTTTCGCTTATTAAAATATAAGAATCAATAGATAGCATCTTAGCTATACTTATCGAAACTATCGCTAAAACATAACACTATACTATTGCGGACATGAATACAACATAGTATCTTTGGCACCCGATAAGATTTACAGCATATGATCAAGATTACATTACCTGACGGCTCGATTAAGGAATTTGAGAAAGGGACAACACCTATAATGGTTGCAAAAAGCATTAGTGAAGGTTTAGCCCGAAATGTTATATCCGCAAAATTCAACAAAACAACTGTTGAAACTGTCACCCCTTTAGAGACCGATGGAAGTTTAATTCTTTATACATGGAATGACAAGGAAGGAAAAACAGCCTTTTGGCATTCTACCTCACATATTGTCGCTCAAGCTATAGAGGAACTTTATCCTGGTGTTAAATTAACGATAGGTCCTGCAATTGATAATGGATTCTATTATGATGTTGAATTGCCTGATGGTTCTATTTCTGATAAAGATTTTCCAACTATAGAAAAGAGAGCTTTAGAAATTGCTAGAGGCAAACATGATTATAAGCTTAGAGATGTATCAAAAGCAGATGCATTAAAATTTTATAAGGACCAAGGCAATGAATATAAGGTTGAGTTAATAGAAAATCTTGAAGATGGCACAATAACATTTTGTGACCATGACACGTTTACAGATCTTTGCCGTGGCGGACATATACCAAATACGGGAATCGTTAAGGCAATTAAAATATTAAGTGTTGCAGGTGCTTATTGGCGAGGAAACGAAAACAATGCACAACTAACCCGTGTTTATGGCATTTCATTTCCAAAGCAAAAAGAATTAACTGAATACTTAGAACTTTTAGAAGAAGCTAAGAAGCGTGACCATAGAAAATTAGGAAAAGAATTAGAATTATTTACTTTTTCCCAGAAAGTAGGTCAAGGCTTACCTCTGTGGCTACCTAAAGGAGCTGCACTGAGAGAACGTTTGGAACAATTTCTAAAAAAAGCCCAAAAGAAAGCTGGTTATGAAATGGTGATAACACCACATATTGGCCAAAAAGAATTGTACGTTACTTCTGGACATTACGAAAAGTATGGTGCAGATAGTTTTCAACCTATACATACACCTAAGGAGGGCGAGGAGTTTTTATTAAAGCCCATGAACTGCCCCCACCACTGTGAAATATATAATGCAAAACCGTTTAGCTACCGCGAGCTACCTAAACGATTTGCAGAGTTTGGTACCGTATATAGATATGAGCAAAGTGGTGAGCTACATGGACTAACTAGAGTACGGGGTTTTACGCAAGATGATGCGCACATATTTTGTACACCGAATCAACTCGACGAAGAGTTTAAAAACGTAATTGACCTATCACTATATGTATTAAGTTCATTAGGTTTCGATAATTTCACAGCACAAGTATCTGTTCGTGATTTAGAGAATCCTGATAAATATATTGGATCTGTAGAAAATTGGGAGAAAGCCGAGCAAGCTATTATAAATGCTGCTGAAGAAAAAGGTTTGGATTATGTTATAGAAAGTGGCGAAGCTGCATTTTATGGGCCTAAGTTAGATTTTATGGTAAAAGATGCTCTTGGAAGACAATGGCAACTAGGCACCATACAGGTAGATTACAATCTACCTGAACGCTTTGACTTAACATATAAAGGCAGTGATAACGAGCTACATAGACCAGTAATGATTCACCGTGCACCCTTTGGTAGTATGGAACGGTTTATAGCTTTGTTACTAGAACATACAGGTGGTAATTTCCCCTTATGGCTTACCCCAGAACAGGTCATAATACTTCCAGTTAGTGAGAAACATGAAAAATATGCTGAAAAAGTTTTAAAATCCCTAGAAAATAACGAAATTCGCGCCCTTATCGATAGTAGAAACGAGACTATAGGTAAAAAAATACGTGAAGCAGAAATGAGCAAAATACCGTTCATGCTAATCGTAGGGGAAAGCGACGAAGCTGCTAACACCATTTCTGTGCGTAAACACGGAGGTGAAGATTTAGGAGCGATAAGCGTTACAACGTTTACGGACTTGGTCAACAAAGAAATAAATAGTACCTTAAAGTCGTTTAAAGAATAAAGTTTAACATAAAATATTAAGTCATAGCAATACGTAAAAGATTTAGACCACAACCTAGAAGGGAAAATAAGAATCCCCATAATATCAATGAAAAGATAACAGCCCCAAATGTTAGGTTGGTAGGTGACAATGTTGAAGTAGGTGTATATCCTTTTCCTCAGGCTCTTGAGAAAGCAGAAGAATTAGGTTTGGATTTGGTGGAGATTTCCCCAAAGGCAGACCCTCCTGTTTGTAAAATAATGGAGTATAAAAAGTTTTTATACGAACAGAAGAAAAGGGACAAGGCTATGAAAGCGAAAGCTTCCAAAGTCGTAGTTAAGGAAATTAGGTTTGGGCCTAATACCGATGATCATGATTATGATTTTAAAAAGAAACATGCTGAAAAGTTCCTTCAAGAAGGTGCGAAATTAAAAGCATATGTATTTTTTAAAGGAAGGTCAATAGTTTACAAAGATCAAGGAGAAATTTTATTATTAAAATTAGCTTCAGAATTGGAGGAACTAGGAAAAGTAGAACAAATGCCTAAGTTGGAAGGAAAACGGATGACAATGTTCATTGCGCCTAAAACTAAAGGGAAATAACGATTTGGCTTCGTTCAGCGACCAATTCGTTTTATAAAATACTAAACGCTGCTTACAAATGTAAGCAGCGTTTAGCATGCAAAGTGAGATAATTAAATAAATTAGGAAAATGCCTAAACAGAAAACAAAATCCAGTGCCAAAAAGCGTTTTAAGCTTACAGGTACAGGTAAAATTAAAAGAAAACACGCTTTTAAGAGTCACATCTTGACTAAAAAGTCTAAAAAGCGTAAGCTTAAGTTAACACATGATGGTTTAGTTCATCAAGCAGATGTTAACAGTATTAAAGAGCAGTTACGTTTAAAGTAACCTACTCTTTAACAAGGTAAAATTATTAACCATGGAGTTAGGCCAAAAAAGTTCCTTAAATTAAATAGGGCGCCTACTACAAAAAATTAGAAAAAAATGCCAAGATCAGTAAATGCAGTAGCTTCCAGAGCCAGAAGAAAAAAGGTGATGAAGCAAGCCAAAGGTTACTTTGGAAGACGTAAAAACGTTTGGACAGTAGCCAAGAATGCGGTTGAAAAAGCAATGTTATATGCTTATAGAGACCGTAGAAACAAGAAAAGAACTTTCCGTTCATTATGGATTACCCGTATTAATGCAGGTGCCAGACAACACGGAATGTCCTACTCTCAATTTATGGGTAAAGTAAAAGCTAAAAACATAGAACTTAATAGAAAAGTACTTGCAGATTTAGCAATGAACCACCCAGATGCCTTTAAGGCGGTTGTAGATCAGGTAAAATAAATTAATAACAATCTCACTTTTGAAAAATCCGATTCTTACGAATCGGATTTTTTAATTTTAGAAATTGCCAGTTGAAATTCTTCCCAATCAATTAGTTCATCAGCATTCTTATCATAACCTTCAATTAGCTTAGAAGATACTAAGCCTCTTATGAAACCGCTGATTTCTGCTTCTTTTAATAATTTAACGATTTCTGATTTTGTGAGTTTTTGGTCATGATCTTTATCAAAAAAGCTAAACGCCATTTCAGGAGTTGTAAAATGATTAGTAATTAGTATTTGAATTTTGTTTAAAATAGATTCTTCTGTAGTCATATAAAATTTGCTTTGATTTAATTTAAGCAAAAATCAATTTCCCCACAATGTCATAACTAAATTTCTACCTGAAGCGTAATTTCTATGCTCACACAGATAGATACCTTGCCAAATGCCCATATTCAGTCTGCCATTAGTAACTGGCACTTGTACTGAAACCCCCATTAACGACGCTTTAATATGTGCCGGCATATCGTCTGAACCCTCATAATCATGTTTATAATAAGGTGCATTCTCAGGCACCATCTTATTTATATGTGACTCAAAGTCTTCTCGCACGGTAGGATCAGCATTTTCATTTACCGTTAAACTAGCAGATGTATGTTTAATAAACACTTGTAGAAAACCATGTTGAATCTTCTTGATTTCTGGAAACGATTTGATTACTGTTTCCGTAATAATATGATAACCTCTTTTATAAGGTTTTAAGGTGATGTCTTTCTGTAACAATTTCATTTTATAGAATATATTAATTAAAGGTAAAACTTTACGCTTTCGCACCATTCCTAAGTATGCATGAAATATCTTTGCAATTAAACAAAATGTATATGGATTTTTCAAAAATAAAGATGGTAGTAACAGATATGGACGGAACCCTATTAAACTCCAATCATGAAGTTAGTGACCAGTTCTTTGAATTATTTGAAGAATTAAAATCTAAAAACATATTATTTGTTGCTGCCAGTGGCAGACAATACAATAGTATTATAGACAAACTACATACTATTAAAGATCATATTATAGTTATTGCCGAAAATGGCGGTTTTGCTATGAAACAGGAAATTGAAATTTTAGCAACACCCCTCGATAAAGAACATGTAAAAGAAATTCTAAAAACCATAAATCAAATTCCAAATATTCATCCTGTTCTATGCGGAAAACATAAAGCCTATTTATCTAGTGAGTCGAAAGAGTTTGCAGAAAAATTAGCTGAATACTACAAAGAATTTGAGGTTTTAGATAATCTAAACAATTTCGATTCAGAAGTTATTAAGATTGCCATATATCATTTTGAGAGTTCAGAACACTATATTTATCCGTTCGTAAAACACTTTGAAGACCGATTAAAGGTTATAGTGTCTGGCGAGAATTGGTTAGATATTTCAAATATGAATGCGCATAAAGGTTTCGCTTTAGCGAAACTAATGAAAAGCTATAATCTTAAGTCAGACGAAATAATGGTTTTTGGTGATTATAATAATGACCTTGAAATGCTTGCTTTATCAGATTTTGGTTTTGCTATGGAAAATGCGCATCCTAATGTAAAAAAGGCAGCTAATTATGGTACCCTAAGCAATGATGAAAATGGTGTTGAACATATTCTAAAAATGCTTGTCAAATAATATATTTATCACCCTTTTAGCTTATACTAAAAAAAGGCCTAAACAAAATTTCTAGCTCCACTTACTTTTATTGAATAGCAGGTTTTAATTCGCTAGGTAAATACCCCATGGTTCGTTTAAAGGCTGTGGTGAAATGCTGCGGATTTGCATAACCCACCTCGAATGCTGCATGTGCTATAGATGCGCCATCTTGGGTAATTAAGGTTTTAGCAAAATCCATTCTTAACGCAGTAATATATTTAAAAACCGGCATGCCATATACTTTTTTAAAATCTCTTTTTAGTTTAGTGGCATTGAAACCAGCAATTTCAGAAAGGTCTAAAATCTTAAGCGGCTCTTTTAAGTTTTTTCTAATATACGCTTCAACCTTCACCAGTGCCAAATAATCTGAATTTAACAATTTGACATTGTTCTTTGAAATTTTAGAGGTTTGTCTACCCATCAAAAAATCAATAAGCAACACCGTAAGTTTACTTTCTAAATATCTTTTTCTAACTTCCCCTTTATAGGGACACTGAATAATTTCGTTTATTTTGCTCCGTATTTGAGGTGGTATAAATTTACTTTTATCCCATAACACGAAAGAATTCGAGTTTGTAATTACTTCTTGCAACTTACTGAAAGAAGTAGCAAAGTCAGTACCTAACAGTTTTTGTAATAATATAGGTTTCACATAAATCTCAAATACCTTGATATTACTTTTAAAGAAAATATCCCTACCCAGGGTTGTAGGGTAGTAAAACATGTTACAATGATTTTCAGGTATTTGAACCAAGTATTTTATATGACTCAAAGGCTGATAAGAATATTCACCTTCTAAGGAAAAATGAAGTTTTATCAAATGCTCATCACTGGTGACACGAATTTCAGAATCAAATTCAAAAAGTAACTTTGTAGAAGTAAAATCAATACCTGTAATAAACGCTATATCATCTTTATTACTTACTTCAACCGTATTGTATTGAACCGAGTTGTCAATATAGGCATCATTGAATAGCTCTTCGACACATATCTTTTTATGTAATGATTGTCTATTGTCATTTTCCACTTCTTTTATCATTACTTCCTTATGCGTATATAATAATTCTTTTCACGGTACTTCACCGAACAATCCTGTTTTAGATTTGCAAAGGTATTTATTTAGATTTAATCTTAATAAAGATAAAAGCCTTTTTAATCAGATGAAAAACTTAATTACCATATTCTTATTAATATTCTACATAACTGCTATAGGGCAAGAAACAAACACTACAATAATTGGTACAGTAAGTGACGCATCTGGCAAATCTTTACCCTTTGCCAGTGTTTTAATACATGGTCTGAACCGCGGGGTTCTTACAGACGATAATGGAATGTACTCAATCAACAAGATACCTATTGGCAGAACTAAAATTATTGTTTCGTTTGTGGGATATAGTTCTCATTCAAAAATCATTGAGGTTACCGATAACAATAGCGATATCAAAATAGATTTCACCCTAGATGAAAATGTTGAAAATCTTAGCGAAGTAACCGTTAAAGGTAAAACTAAAGAGACAGAACTTGAGACCGTAGGGTTTGCCGTAACTGCCATTAAGACAGAAGAAGCTAGTCTTCGAAACATTCAAACCAACGAATTATTGAACACTACCGTTGGCGTTAAAATTAGGCAAAATGGAGGATTAGGTTCAGAAGTTAGCTATAGTTTAAATGGCTTGTCAGGTAACTCGGTTCGAATTTTTATCGACGGTATTCCTATCTCTACTTATGGTAATTCATTTAACTTGAACAGTATTCCGCCTTCAATGATTAAAAATATTGAAGTATATAAGGGCGTTGTACCAGGGCATTTAGCAGACGATGCTTTAGGTGGAGCTATTAATATTGTACTTCATAAAGACGTCAAAACAAATTTAAATGCTTCGGTATCTTACGGATCTTTCAATACTTTTCAAACCAGTGTTAATGGTCTATATCGCTTTAAAGAATCAGGATTAACTATTAAATCATCGCTATTTCATAATTATTCTGATAATGATTATAAGGTTTCTGGAAGAAGTGTAGTGGTTACTGGCCTAGGTGGAGTACAAACTCCTATTACGGCAAAAAGGTTTAATGATGCCTATAGATCAACTGGTGGTACGGCACAGATAGGCTATACAGATGTAAAATGGGCTGACCAATTTTTCATTGGCGTTACAGGTTCTGATGATTATAAAGAAGTTCAGCATGGCGCATTTATGACCATTACGCCTTATAAATACCGATTCTTAAAATCTAATGTGCTATTGGCAAGCCTAAACTACCAAAAGAAAGACCTATTTACCAAAGGGCTAGATATAAACATAAACGGCTTATACGGTAAAAGAAATCGGGCGGTAAATGATACAGTGAGTTGGGCATATAGTTGGAACGGAGAGCGGGCTATAGATTTTAGAGGAAATGAATACCAATATACTTGGGGTTCTCAACAAGAAGGAGGTCCTACCCTAGCAAAAATTAAAAGAAATGTTTCATCTATACGAACAGGAGTTTCTTACGCTTTTAATGAGCATCATAAGATGTTAGTAAACCATGTATATAGCGGAATCGACCGTGAGGATAGCGATGCGCTAAGATCCGTTTTGGAAAACACATTTCAAGGAACAAGAGATTTACACAAAAACATATACTCTTTAACCTATGAGTTAACAGCTTTAGACGAAAAGTTAAAGACAAGTTTATTTGGAAAACATTATCAGCAAAAAACGATAAGTGTTGACCCTGCAATTGAATCTGATGACAATGGAAATGATGTCATAATACATGAAGTTGTTAGCAGTAATAAAAAGTATGACGGATATGGCTTTGCAGCTTCGTACGCTATAACAGCAACTATCACTCTATTAACTTCTGCAGAAAAAGCGATTCGCCTACCTAATGAAACAGAAGTATTTGGTGATGATGGTGATAATGTAATTGCTAATTCAAGTATTGAACCAGAAAGCAGTACTAACTATAACCTAGGTTTTAGATTCGGAACCTTTAAAATCAAAAAGCACGATTTTTCAATAGCTACGAATGTATTTACTAGAAATATAAAAGATAGGATTGGTTTACCTATAGAAACCTCTTTAAATGTGGATGATGAATTAATTATCTATGTAAATCAAGGGAGTGGTACTTCTAAAGGAATAGACGCACAATTAAATTATTCGTACAACAACAATTTCGGACTCAACTTTAATATATCTCATTTTGATTTAAAAATTGTGAATCAAGGAATAGAAATAGACGTTCCAAACACCCCATTTTTTACCATGAACGGTGGTTTACGTTACTCCTTTAAAGATATAATCCAAAAGAAATCACGATTAAATCTTTTCTACAATGTCTATTTCACTGATGAGTTTTCATTCTTGACCGCGCAAGGGTCTAATACTGTAGGAAATGAATTTTTTGATGTACCCCAACAATTGGCCCAAGATTTCGGACTTAGTTACACCTTCCCAAACAACAAGTTTGTGATGAGTTTTGATATCAAAAATATATTTGACGAACCTGTCTATGATAATTTATCTGTTCAAAAACCAGGAAGAGCTTTTTACCTAAAATTAAATTACGCAATACATAAATTTTAATCTTTTAAATATTAATGAACATGAATAGAACAATTCTAAATCTTAAAACCTTTGCTACAGTTATTCTAACAGCTGGTCTAATGACCGCTTGTAATAATGAAGATGATACCATTATTACTACAGATTCAGATACCGAAGAACCGGATACTGCAGAACCAGAAGATCCAAGATGGATTACCGTTGCAGGAGCTAAAATGGGAGATAACCCTGGCGATGGTAATGGAGGAACTTTAATTTATTCTGTAACCAGTGATGATGCCAAAGACCCTACAATATCTATAGCGCCTTTTGAAAATGGTTTTATAGCACCTTCTAACAGAACAGCTAGGTTACAGTCTTCTGAAGATGGTAACACCATATTCAATATTAGTTATGCAGGTGATACTGGCGGTAATTATACAAAGTACACTGTAGAAGGTGGACAAACTTTTACCCCATCAGGTTCAGAAGTAAGTATTGCGCCATATGTAGGTACTGCACCGAGATGGATAAAATTATTTGATGGTGATCAAACAGGTGCCGCTGTTTATGTGAATACTGAAAATGAATTTGATGAAAATGATAAGTACACACGAACAGAAGCCACTATTGGGGTCGTTACTTTAGATTTAGTCAACTCTTCTATAAAAGAATTTCAAGAGCATAGTGTTGCTTTAAGCGCAGAAGAAGAAGCTAACGGATATTACATTTCAAGAATTGATATGCCTACTTTAAATGCAGTAGGAGATAAATTATATATTGGTGCACGTTTAAGTAAAGTTAACCCTGCAACTGCAGAAAGTGATAGTGATTTTGAAATTTTAGGTTCTAAAACAATTATTTTAGACTACCCTTCTTTATTAAATCCTTCTGTAATTACATCTACTGTTGGACACGGAAATACAAATGGCTACAGAAGTATTAATTCTTTCGAATATAATGGAAGTGTTTATCAAGCCAACCAAAATGACCCTGAAGGTTCTCACATCTTAAAAATAGATGCCGATAACGAATATGATGATACCTATGATTTTAATTTAGATGATGCTTTAGGTATAGAAGGAGCATATATTTTAGCATGGAGACCCGCTACTAACGGTAAAGCCGTACTTGCATATCGCCATGATGGTTCTGCCAATGGTGTTTCCGGTGCACAAGGGTTTTTCACCTTAGTAGATTTAAATACTAAAACGGCCGTAAAGATTGATACCATACCTTATGACCCCGATTTCTATCTTTTTCAATACCAAGGTTTTGTAGTTGATGGAACAGAAATATACCTTACCCAAGGTGCTGTAGGTGAAAACGGAAACATATACGTTGTAGAAACTGAAACTGGAGCAGTAACAAAAGGTGCTGAATTAGTAAACGTTGCAGGAAGTCACTTTATAGGGGTATTTTAAACCGCTAGTACAAATTGTATATCCTGTTCATTCAGATATACCTTTAATAAAAAACCGTTGTCAAAACTATAAATTTGACAACGGTTTTTTATTTGCTCAAAAGTTAAATTACGTTTTCTGTTTCTTCTTTCTAGCAGCCGGAAAGAGTACATTGTTCAATATCAATCGATATCCAGGTGAGGTTGGGTGCAATTCCAATTCCGTTTTGGGGTCCCCTACTCTATGCTGATAATCTTCAGGGTCATGACCACCATAGAATGTAAAGAATCCTTTTCCTTTTATACCGTGTATATATCTAGCTTCTTCGTTGATTTTATTTTCACCTAATATCAAGACTGTCGGTTTAATTTCAGAGCGTGTAAAGGCTGTGGTCTGCCCCATGAAACCTTTTACTAATGACGTATGGTTTTGACATAACATAGTAGGCACAGGATCCCATTTTGCAGAAAAATCCATAAGAGAAAAGTAATCTGATTCTTTAGGTATATTGCCTCTTTTATTAGTCATATCAATGGAAGAAAACTCATATTTTAAAGGATTTCTTTCTAAAACAAAATCAGTAAAGGCAAAAGTTTTTCCGAAATCTAAACTTGCTTGATAATTAGGGTCAGAGGCATCTCCATCAAACATGGGTTCTACGATATCTACTCCATCAGCAGCTAAGGCAATATCAAAACTATCTGTTGCAGAACACATAGCAAACATAAACCCACCCCCTATCACATAATTCCTGATTTTTAATGCTACAGCTCTCTTTTCTTCTGATACTTTGTCAAAACCTAGTTTCTTAGCCAGTTTCTCTGCATTTTTCTTTCCTTCTATATACCAAGGTGCGGCTCTGTATGCGCCATAGAACTTTCCGTATTGACCTGTAAAATCTTCATGATGCAAATGCAACCAATCATATAATGCTAACTTATCACCTAAAACCTCTTCATCATATATAGTGGTATACGGAATCTCTGCATATGTTAATGCCATTGTTACGGCATCATCCCAAGGCTGGTTGTCTTTTGGTGAATAAACTGCAATTCTTGGCGCTTTCTCTAATATTACGGCATCTTGATTTTTAGAGGGACTACTTATGTCATCTAAAATTGAGTTTGCCTGTGCATCTGATAATATTTCAAAACTCACCCCTCTTATCTGACATTCTTTTCGAATACTTTCTCCATCTGGAAGTAAAAATGAGCCCCCACGATAATTAAGAAGCCATTGAACCTTTTGTTGTTTTGCTAAAACCCAATAGGTCATTCCGTATGCTTTCAAATGATTCTTTTGAGTATCTGCATCCATAGGTATAAGAATAGAAGATGCAAACATTTGTATTGAGCAAAAGAGAAAAAAGAATGATTTTATTATTTTAGACATATATAATATTCAAGGTATTGAATCAAAGATAGAGTAAAATCTTTGGTGTATAATTTGAGTAATCGTTAAAGCTATTGTAAAGTGAATAACGGTAAACAGGGGAAACCAATTCTTTTTAAACAAAAAAAAGTCCCCTTAAAAGGAGACTTTTAAATATTGATATTCATTGTATTTTAAAAAGGCACATCATTATCCTCCTCAAAATCTGGACTATTATTCATGCTACTGCCAAAGGCATCATCTGCGCTGGGTAAATTTTTAGTAGCAAAAGGGTTTTCTTCATTAGCGTTCATTTTCGACTGAAATTCGAATGGAGAATCGAAATCATCTAAGTTATCGAACTTACCTTGGTTACCGATAAACTTCAATCGTATATTTTCTAAACCACCATTTCTATGCTTTGCAACAATAAACTCTGCTTGACCTTGAGTTGGTGTGCGTTCTTCATCATCCCATTCCTCAATCTTATAATACTCTGGTCTATAGATAAATGATACAATATCTGCATCTTGCTCAATTGCTCCAGATTCCCTCAAATCTGAAAGAATAGGTCGCTTACTACCTCCACGGGTTTCAACCGCACGAGAAAGCTGAGATAATGCAATTACAGGTACACCTAATTCTTTTGCCAAGGCCTTTAGGTTTCTCGAAATTGTAGAAATCTCTTGTTCCCTGTTACCTCCTTTTTGACTACCACCTGCTGTCATCAACTGCAAATAATCAATCATAATCATTTTAATACCATGCTGTGAAGCAAGTCTTCTTGCTTTTGCACGTAAATCAAAAATAGAAAGTGACGGCGTATCATCTATGAACAAAGGTGCTTTCTCTAAAGATTTCACTTTAACGTTCAACTGCTCCCATTCATGTTTTTCAAGCTTACCTGTTCTTAATTTCTCAGAAGACAAACCGGTTTCTGATGAAATTAATCTTGTTATCAATTGAACTGATGACATCTCTAATGAAAAGAATGCCACAGGAATATTAGAATTTACAGCCATGTTTCTGGCCATAGACAAGGTTAAAGCTGTTTTACCCATACCAGGACGAGCTGCAACAATAATTAAATCACTAGGCTGCCAACCGGAGGTAAGTTTATCGACCTTATCAAATCCGGAAGGAATACCACTCATACCCTCTTTACCGGCAATTTCTTCAATTCGTTTTTTAGCCTGAATCACCAAATCTTGAGCTGTCTCCGCAGAACGTTTTAGGTTTCCTTGAGTTACATCATATAATTTTGCTTCAGCGGCATCTAGCAAGTCAAATACATCGGTTGCATCATCATAGGCATCCTCAATAATTTCACCTGAAATTTTGATTAAACTACGTTGAATATATTTTTGAAGAATAATACGTGCGTGAAACTCAATATGGGCAGATGACGCAACTTTTTGGGTAAGTTTTATTAAATAAAAATCACCTCCACAAACCTCTAATTTACCAGCTTTCTTTAATTGTGACGAAACGGTTAATAAATCCACTGGTTGCGACTCTTCGAAAAGAATAAAAATCGCTTCATAAATGAACCTATGGGCATCCTTATAAAAAACATCTGGATGCAAAATATCGATGACTTCATCTACACCCTTCTTATCTATCATCATTGCACCCAACACAACCTCTTCTAAATCAGTTGCTTGAGGTGGTATTTTACCTCTCTCAAGGTTTATAATAGTAGATTTATCAATCTTACGACCGACAAAAGGTTTCGTGTTCTCCATAGTACGAAAGTATACAATTAACCTTTAGTTAACCTCAAAAACATCGTTTACGATGTTCACAATTGACTAAAATTACTTGTTAATAAATTACAAATTTCTGTTGATAACATAAAAAAAACCGAGAAAAAAATTCTCGGTATATTTTGAAATTGCCTAAAACGTAGATTAACCGTTGAATACACCCATTTGAGCATACTTATCCATACGTTGATTTACTAGTTCTTTTGGTGATAACTTTTGTAAATCCTCAAAATGAGAGGTAATTTTATTTTTAACGATTTCGAAGGTTTTCTCTCTATTGGCATGAGCACCACCCGCAGGTTCACGAACGATTTCATCGATAAGTTTTAACTTCTTCATATCGGTAGCTGTTAATTTAAGCGCCTCAGCAGCTTTTTCTTTATACTCCCAACTTCTCCATAAAATAGATGAACAAGATTCAGGAGATATTACAGAATACCATGTATTTTCTAACATTAGAACCTTATCACCTACACCTATGCCCAATGCACCGCCTGATGCACCTTCACCGATGATTACTACAATAATAGGCACTTTAAGACGAGTCATTTCTAGTATATTTCGAGCAATCGCTTCACCTTGTCCACGTTCCTCAGCCTCAATACCTGGGTATGCACCTGGTGTGTCAATTAAACAAACCACAGGCACTTGAAATTTTTCTGCAGATTTCATTAATCGCAAAGCCTTTCTATACCCCTCTGGGTTGGCCATACCAAAATTTCTATACTGCCTAGTCTTCGTATTGTAACCCTTTTGTTGACCAATGAACATATAGCTCTGATCTCCAATTTTACCCAAACCACCAATCATGGCTTTATCATCTTTTACCGTACGATCCCCATGTAGCTCTAAAAAAGTATCACCACATATGGCTTTAATATAGTCTAAGGTATAAGGTCTATTCGGATGTCTTGAAAGCTGAACTCTCTGCCAAGCGGTAAGGTTCTTATAAATTTCCTTTCTAGTATCGGTAAGTTTTTTCTCAATCTGCTTACAAGTCTCTGTAACGTCTACATCACTTTCCTCTCCAATTACCATACACTTGTCCAATTGCTCTTCCAATTCTTTAATAGGAAGTTCAAAATCCAAATATTCCATATTTCAATAAAGTTTCATTAGTTGCGGCTCAAAGATAAAACTTTAATACCTAAATCTTGGGTACCCTTTTTTTAATATTCTCTCTTTGTTTTAAAATACCGTTTGCAATGACCGTTGTGAGTATAATTAAAGCTCCCACATAAAACATAGGTTTCATTTTTTCTTCTGAACCGAATATGAACCAAGCTAATAGAATACCATAAACTGGCTCTAAATTGGTAGTAAGCATAACAGTATAAGGAGTTAAAACACGCATTATTTTAACCGAAGCAATAAATGCGTAGGCTGTACAAACTATTGCCAAAATTAACAAATAAACCCAGTCCATATTAGGTAGTGTAACCAAAGACATATTCCAATCCCCTTTTAAGATTAAAATAATCGATAAAAAAATCACTCCTACACCTAGTTCATAAAAAGAAATAATTGATGGCCTATGATTTTGTACTAGTTTACCATTAATCAAAGAAAATACAGCTGCTAAAAAAGCAGATATTAATGCTATACCCATACCAAATACATATTGGGTTTCTACTTTAAAAATTAGATATAGACCTGCAACCACTAATAAACCGAAAACTATTTCATAACCAATTACTTTGCGACCATACCAAAATGGCTCCATCAAAGCAGTAAAAAATGCACCCGTAGACATCATAGCCAAAGCCACAGAAACAGTAGATACCTTAATAGCCAAGAAAAAGGTAACCCAATGTAACGCTACCACTATACCGCCACCCAAAAGCCAGAAAAAAGTTTTTTGAGTAACCTTTAAACTGAATTTCGCAAAATAGATATACATAGAAATGAATACTGTTGCCAAACCCATTCGTATCCAAACCAATGGTAAAGAATCTATGGTTATCAGTTTTCCTAAAATAGCCGTAAAGCCCCAAATAAATACTATAAAATGCAAGTGTAGTAAATTGAGGATTCTATCTTTTTGCATTTTGAAGTAGATAAAATGCCAAACATCCAAAAACAACATTTGGAATAATTACTGCAAGCAAAGGAGAAAAACCGGATTGCTCTGCCAACGTACCAAATACCCTATCAAAAAAGATGAATACAAAAGCAATTAAAATACCAAAAGCTAAATTTGCTCCCATACCTCCTCTTCTTTTTACTGATGAAACAGAGACTGCTATAATGGTCAAAATAAAGGCAGTTAACGGCAACGCCCAACGCTTATACTTTACCAAAATATAGGTGTTAATATTAGATGCACCTTTTCTTTTTTGATCTTTAATAAAAGTGTCCAATTCAAAAAGGTTCTTCGTCTCAGCTACATAAGAAACAGGTGTTAAATCACTAATATCAAAGGCGAAAATAGTATCTAATCTTCTTTTACTTTCTATAATGGCAGTATCGCCAATTATTTTGCGCTTCTTATAAGAAGTTAACCTATAATTAGAATCCTTTTCAACCCAACGAATATTTGCTGCAGAGATTTTAAAGTCTAATTCATTATTCTCGTTAAATCTTTCGAAGGTGAAATTATGTCCCAATTGTCTTGCTGGATCAAAACTGCTAACGTAAATGAAATCGGTTTCATTAAGTTGATTGAATATATTATTGGTAACCCTATCTTGCTTTCCTTTCTTTAAGTATTTATACTTGAATTCATTAAAGCCTACACTAGCATTGGGAACAACAAACATGGTCATAAAAAACATCAGAACAGCAATCATTGTTGCTCCAATAATATATGGCCTTAGAAATCTACCATAAGAAACTCCCGAGCTCAAAATAGCCACAATTTCAGTGTTATTAGCCAATTTGGAGGTGAAGAATATTACAGATAAAAAAAGAAAAATAGGAAATAACAGGTTGCCTATGTAAATCGTAAAATTCACATAATACAATACTATTTCATTTAACGGCGCCTCGTTGTCAATCATCTTGCCAATCTGCTCTGCTAAATTCACCATGATCCCTATGGGAATAAATAGCAAAAGCATTAACGAAAATGTCGCTAGATACCGTTTTAATATGTATTTATCTATTATCGAAAGCATTATAGCCTTTTATCCATTTGTTTAACCATGATATCTTTCCATTGCCTAAAATCTCCAGCTAAAATATGCTTTCGTGCCTCACGAACAAGCCACATGTAAAACCCTAAGTTATGAATTGTAGCAATTTGTTTACCCAAATACTCATTGGCTGCAAATAAGTGTCTTAAATATGCTTTAGAATATTCACGATCTACAAAAGTAGTTCCCATTTCATCTAACTGCGAAAAATCGTCTTCCCACTTTTTATTCTTAATATTAATAGTACCATGGGCCGTAAACAACATTCCGTTTCTAGCATTTCTAGTAGGCATTACGCAATCGAACATATCGATACCTAAGGCAATATTCTCTAAAATATTAATCGGTGTACCAACACCCATTAAATATCTCGGTTTGTCTTCAGGTAAAATTTCACAAACTACTTCAGTCATCCCATACATTTCTTCTGCTGGCTCACCTACTGAGAGTCCTCCTATGGCATTACCTTCTGCACCAGCATTTGCAATGTATTCTGCTGATTGTCTTCTTAAATCTTTATAAGTAGACCCTTGAACAATTGGAAAAAAAGTTTGTTCAAAATCATATGTAAAAGGTGTTTTTTCTAGATGAGTAATACATCTATCTAACCATCTATGAGTCATATGCATTGACCTTTTCGCATAGTTATAATCACATGGGTAAGGTGTACATTCATCAAAAGCCATAATGATATCAGCACCAATAACACGCTGTATTTCCATTACATTCTCGGGTGTAAATAAATGCATAGAACCATCGATATGAGATTTGAACTTAACACCCTCTTCTTTTATCTTTCTATTTGCCGATAAGGAATACACCTGATAACCACCACTATCGGTAAGAATATTTCTATCCCATCCCATAAATTTATGGAGTCCGCCTGCTTTTCTTAATATTTCGGTTTTTGGCCGAAGAAAGAGATGGTAAGTATTCCCTAAAATAATATCAGGATTAATTTCTTCTTTCAATTCTTTCTGATGCACTCCTTTAACGGAGGCCACAGTGCCCACGGGCATAAAAATCGGAGTTTCTATAACTCCATGGTCAGTAACCACAGTTCCTGCTCTAGCTTTTGATTGTGCGTCTGTTGTATGTAATGTAAACTTCAAATTTTCTAAATCTAGTTGCAAATATAATGAACTGCTTGTGGGAAAAACTTAATAAAAACCAAAGATGTTACTGAAATTATTAAACCTAACTCCCCATTATAATATCTCAATAAAATGAAGATTAGCCCAAAAACAAACCTAAACAATAAAGGTGCAACCCCTACGTTTTGATGGTATAACGAGAAATGGAACCTTTGGTATTGTATTTACTGAATGTTCTACTTTAAAACAAAACAGACATGAAAAAAACAATTTTTGTAGCCTTTATGGCACTCTCAGGGCTATATGCTATGGCACAGGGCGATTCCAGTTTTGGAATTAAAGGAGGATTAAACTATAGTGCTAACGGTGATTATTTTGAATCCGCAAGTGATGTTGCCGAAAATCCAGATCGTAATATAGGGTATCACATAGGTTTTTTCGGAAAAATTGGAGCATCTAAAGTTTATGTAAGACCCGAGCTAGTTTTTACCAAGACCAAGTCTGACTATCAGAACAGTGAATTTGACATGAGTAAGTTAGATGTACCGGTACTATTGGGTATAAATATTGTAGGCCCATTACATGTATTTGCAGGACCAGCATTTCAATACATTCTAGACACCAAGTTTGACGGTATAAAAATAGATGATGTTGAAAATGACTTTACCGTAGGAATGAACATTGGTGCAGGTGTAAATTTCGGTAAGCTAGGTGTTGATTTACGATATGAGCGTGGCTTTAGCAATAATGAAGCTACGTTTATAAATACTGATATTACTGCTGTTGGACCAAGCAGAATAGACACAAGGCCAGACCAACTAATTTTAAGTTTATCATTGGCTCTTTAAACTTTGGTTCGAAAATAAAAAAACCTCTTAAAAATTTTTAAGAGGTTTTTTTATTTTGTCTAATTAATGATTTATAAATCGTTGTCAAGATGATCAGGAGTTCCGTCACCATCGGTATCTTTAAAACCAACAAAATTTCCTTCAGCATCTAGCTCTATTTCATCAATAGTTAAAATACCGTCGTTGTCATCATCAGTATCATTAAAGTTCGCTAAATATACTCCAAATGATTCTGATTCATCATCGGTATTATCATCTAGTAAATTCCCATTATTATTTAGATCTTCTAAAATTGATGGAATACCATCGCCATCAAAATCTGAATCAGGTTCATATGCAAAGGCATCAACTTTAAAAATTATAGGCGAATACGCAGGTATTAACGTATTTGGTGAATTATTAAAATAACCTAACCCAGAAGGTATAAAAATTGCACCAACGCCATACCCTTCATAACTAACTGTACCATCTGCATTTTCAACAGGACCCATTCCTGTTTGGAGGTTTTTCATACCATTACCAAATCCTCTAACAACCGATGAAAGATTAAAGCGCACAGGTTGATTTGAAGAAGCATCGAATAATGTACCGTCTATTAAAGAGCCTTCATATCTTAAAATCGAAAAATCACCAATAGTTGGCTTCCCTGCTTCCACTCCTTGTCTTACAACAAGGGTATAAAGTTTAACATCAATTACCTCGCCATCATCTCTACCGAAATCAGAAGATGTTACCGATATTACGTCAGTAATTAAATTAGAACTAGCAAAAAGTGACTGCTTACCACTATTATCACCTGCGATAGTATCAAATCTTATTCTGAAATCAAAACCTTCGGGTGGCGTTTCAAATTCATCCTTATTATAAAAATGTGTTTTAAGGAATTCAATAATCTCAGCATCATCTTCAATTACAACTTCACTTAACAACCTTGGAGGCACAACTTCGCCAATTGGATCATCATCCTTTTTACAAGAACTTAGTATAATTAACCCTGCTATTAATAAATAGGCATATTTCAATTTCATCAAAAATCTATTTTAAGCGCGCAAGATACAATTTTCCCCTATTTTTGTTTGGAACTTAACAAAGAATTGTAACCGTAATGCGCATAGATAAATTCTTGTGGAGCACACGTTATTTTAAAACTAGAAACATTGCATCTACGGCATGTAAAAAAGGCCATGCTAAAATAAATGGTCAAAAGGCAAAGCCAAGCAGAGAGGTTTACCCCATGGATGAAGTGATTATTCGCAAAAACCAGATAGATTATAAATTTACAGTTCTAGATATTCCCGCCAATCGTGTAGGGGCTAAATTAGTAGATATCTATCGAAAGGATACGACACCAAAAGAAGCATTTGAGCACAATGAGCTTTTACAACATTCTAAAGACTACTATCGTAAAAAAGGTGTCGGCAGACCTACCAAAAAAGATAGACGTGATATAGATGATTATTTAGAAGCCCCTTCTGAAAATAAAGATTTAGATAACAAAACTTCTGATAATAACAATAAAGAAGAGGAATAAGGCTAACTTTTAAAAACATAACTATCTTTATTCCTTTAAGAAAAACACATGGAACAGACCATACTTTCACATTTACAAATTCAACATAAAATTGAACGCATAGCCTATCAAATCTATGAAGCTAATGTTAATGAAGAAGAAATTATCATTGCAGGTATAGATGGTGGCGGATTACAATTTGCTAAAAAAATTGTTTCTAAACTTAAAAAAATTACCACAGCAAAAATTACTTTGTGCAAATTATCAATGGATAAAACCAATCCATTAAAAAGCGGCGTTAGCACATCTATGCCACAAGAAGAATTTATTGATAAATCTGTTGTTATCGTTGATGATGTGCTTAACTCAGGCACCACTCTAATATATGGTGTTCACCATTTTCTTAAAACTCCTTTAAAGCAACTCAAAACTGCAGTATTGGTTAACCGTAACCATAAAAAGTATCCGGTAAAGGCTGATTATAAAGGAATTTCTTTGTCTACTTCTTTACAAGAGCATGTAAACGTTCGTTTTGAAACTAAAAATGATAGGGTCTTTTTAGACTAATGAATTAATAATTATCTCTGCAATTTCAGTGGGTGTATTTTTATTACCCTTAACTTTTTGATGCGCTTTATTATAAAAAAAACTTCTTTCGAATAAATGCTTACCAATAAACTCTTGCATTTCATCATCTTTTAAATGAGCGATCATAGGTCGGTGATTCTTCTCGAGTTTCAATCGTTCTGAAAGTTCATTAATTCCTATGTTTAAATAAAATGAGTTAACTGTTTTCTCATTTACCAGCTCCATATTATCTCCAAAACATGGAGTACCCCCACCTAAGGAAAGAACAAAATTGGTTTCAGTTAAAAAAATTTGCGAAAGATATTCTCGTTCCTTTTTTCTAAAATAGAGCTCTCCCCTATTTTCAAAAATTAAACCAACAGGCATATTTTCTTGTTGTTCTATATAATCATCTAAGTCTAAAAATTTAATATTTAAATGGTTAGCAACAATTTTGCCTATAGTTGTTTTACCACTTCCCATGTAACCTAGCAATACAATTTTCACATCTTTCATTTGTACAAAATTGAACTAAAATTAAAGGAATTCAAAAAAAAATAAATTTATCTTAAAAAGGGTTTGGATAATAAAGTAATCGACTTATATTTGCACCCGCATTGAGGGAATATTAGTTCTGAAAATGCTTTTGACCTGGTAGCTCAGTTGGTAGAGCATCTCCCTTTTAAGGAGAGGGTCCTGGGTTCGAGCCCCAGCCCGGTCACCATTTTATTAAAAGCCTCTTCGAAAAAACAAGAGGCTTTTTTATTTAAACTCGTGAGCTGATTTTTTTTTAAGATTACTGCTGTAATAGTTCTTTACAATTTTGACCTGGTAGCTCAGTTGGTAGAGCATCTCCCTTTTAAGGAGAGGGTCCTGGGTTCGAGCCCCAGCCCGGTCACTTTTTTAAAAAAAGCCTTCCCATAAACGGAAGGCTTTTTTAATACTATATTCAGATAGTTCTATAGTGCGCCTGCGTTAAGGCTCAACATTGGTATAGTTATTTTTGACTCCATCTTCTTAATCAAATCTTTATGGAAAAGCCTTTTTAGAAAGCCATTTTGTTCGCGTTCTAATAAAGCTATCATATCAGCATTTACAGTATCAATATAAACTCGTAAACCTTCATATATGTTATCGTTAATACTAACTTCAAAAGTCATGTTTGTGTAACTTGTCTTTTCGAATAACATCTCTTTAAACCATGCCATCTTATCGTTTACCGCATATTCGTCATTGTTGGTAATATGTACGACCTTAATAATGGCATCAAAAGGCTTAGCAATATCCAATAATTTTTTAATTGCTAAAAAATCGTCCTCTTCAAAGTCAGTAGCGTAAACCAATGTATTTATCTTTTGAAACGACTTTGCACTAGGTACAATAAAAAGCGGTGCAGCGACTTTTTCAATAAGTGCTTTGGCGATACTACCTGTAAATGACCCACGGGCTGTGTGTTCATCTTTCATTCCAATAATCAGCAAATCTGGAGACAAAGCCGCTGTTTCAGACAAAATTCCGTTAGTGACCGAATCATCTTCTCTTACTTCATATTTAATGACTACGTCGGTCTCATTATCTTTTAAGTTGTTAGAACAATAATCCTTTAAAACAAGTAATTGTTCATCGTACGCATGCTCACTTAAATACTTCTTAGGGCGTATGGTCTTAACCGCAATTGGGGGAAGACTAAATATGTGTAGTACCGTAAGATTAGCCTTTAGAGTATCACTCAACATTAATGCATATTGAAGCGTATTAGTATCATGCTTTGAACAATCGGTGGCGTAGAGAATATTTTTCATCTTAAGTGTTTTTATAACGGAATGAAATTAGGGCTATATATCTTAGTTAAATATGACATAAATCATGAATAGCCATACATTGCCTATGATTTATACTCAATACTATTGTTCCTCATTTTACAAATAGCCCATAATTTAAAGTACTTCATGTATAGGATTAAAAATACAGATACGCTGATTTTTGTACGTAAAGGAAATATAAATGATAATTAATGATTTTAGCTTAATCTTAGGGTATTACATGTTTGTTATATCTGAATTTTATAAAGGAAATCATCGCACGAGAATACAAAATTTCACTTAAATATAAGCGTTTAAAAACCACACTTTTATTTTAAATTAGAAGTAAGTTTTAGCATATTTGAACTCAACGAGATTAATAACCGTAATTGCTCTCTTACTAATTGTTCTTCTTGATGGTGACGCTTCATTTCAGTATTTTCTTGCTCACTAAAATTCACATCATTTGATTCGAGTTTCGGTAGCTGATTTTCAAATGAAGAAACATCTTCCACAAAGCATTTTTCATCTTTAGGTTTATCACTATCCAATGTTTGCAAAACCTTAGAAAGATTGTTATCTATTTTAGAAATAACAGCATTAAACTTATCAGAAGCATCGGTCGTATTTTGATGTTGTATATACATACTTAATGATGATAAGGACGATAGAAAATAATGGTTCAATTCTACCAACTCATAAATCTTATTTAGATTTTTCTGTTTAGAATGCGGTTCTTGTGTCATTCGCTGAAATGCCGAACTTAGGTTCGCTGTTTCGACAAAGGCACTCTTACGAGACAGTCTATAACTTGTTGACACTTGGCCTTTTCGATTATAAAAATCTGCAATTTGAAAAAGATACCCTTGGTTGGCGGCTACACTCTTGGCAACAATTTTCTCTATTTCTTCAAAACTCCAACTAGGCCATAAAAATAGAAATCCGATATAGGACAATCCGGCACCAACCAAGGTATCGAGAATTCTATATTGAATAACCAAGAAAACATTTGGCTGTAAAATACCGTAAACAAAAACAATTGTTAATGTGATAAAGGTTGCAGATGCTTTATAGTTCTTTTGAACCATAGATAAGGCTATTATAAGTGATACTAATGCCAAACCAACATAAACATACATGTCTTGAACTAAATACACTATTACGCCTGCTATTGCCCCTCCTATCAAAGTACCGATAGTTCTATCTTTAGAACGGGTTTTTGTTAGACCATAATTTGGTCTCATTATCAATATAATGGTCAATAATATCCAATACGGATTTTGAAATGAAAATACATTACCCAAAACAAAACCTATCATTAATGTAATAGCTAGTCGTAACGAATGTCTAAATATGGCTGACCTAAGAGTGAAATTTTGCAACAATATTTGCGGACTATAATCTTGTGAAATCAAAAACCGTTTTAATATCTTCTTATCGATAAATTCGTCTGATGCTACCTTATTATCACTTAATAACCACTTAATTCTTTTTAGTTTTTGGAACTGTTTTTCTTGATATTCCAATAAATTTTGAAACATAATGAAAGCTTCGTAAGCATTTGCTTTATCACTCTTACTTAAGTTTAAAAGCTTAGTTCGTATTTCATCAAAGCAAGTCGATAAAGAATCGTGTTCTGGAATCTGTTTTGGCTTATTTCCTACTACAGAAATTAACTGTAATTGATTTTCCATTTTAAAAATCAGATTTTGAAACAGCTGTGTAAATTCAGGAAAGCCCTCGAATTGCTCATCCATCTTGGGGTAATCTACAGGGTTGGCACCAGCAGTTTCAAGCATTTCTATGAGTTGAACCAAAACCAATAATCTTTTACCATTATAAACCGACCTTCCTGAGTTTTTACGAGATAGTATTAGTATTTCACGCAACATTTCGTGTTGTTCGGTCAATTCGCTTTGCAACACAAATAAGCTCGCCTGTAGCTTTTTTCGATTATTATTCCGGTCTATTAATTTACCTCGTATTTCAAGTAATTTACCTGTACGCCCAATAGTCTCATATAAAATTTCTTCGGTTTGCCCTTTTGGGTTGATTGAATACCAAAACATCGACAGTGCCAAATACCAAAGTCCGCCAAGACCAACCAAAAGAGAATACTCAAATATTTCTAATTCATCTGGAGTGTGCGCAAAACTCAAAACCAATGCCAATAAACCAGAAAAACCAATTAAAGAAGCCCTGAAACCGTACGAAGAAATAAGCGCTATGGCAAAACTTGTAACTCCTAATATAATCATAGAAAGCCAAGGCTGATAATGTAAATAACCACCGATAAAACTGACGACCATAACTAAAGCAGCCGAAAGGAGAATACCTAATATTTTATGTTTTTGACTACCATGAACATCACTCGGAGAACTCCAAAATGCACCAAAGCCAATTGCCAAACCTATTTCAGTATGTTTTAACCACACGCCAAGTGCTATGGGTGTAACCACTGCAATTACCGTAATCAGTGATTTTGAGAAGTTAGTGCTTCCAAGAAAACGAACCAGTTCTTTAAAGTTAAGTGCGATAAATTGATAAATTTTGTTCAAGTCCAATAGTATCAATCACAAAGATACGCTTTGGTTGTAAGCGGTTATTTAAATTGACCTAAAGTAAAAAAAGTACCGAGGTATACAAACCTCAGCACTTTTAAAATACTTTTTGAAAGTTGAACCTAGTATCTAAGTAATATTATCTGTAGTGAATTGCAATTTGGGCAAGTTGACCAACTATTTTTACTGAATCTTTAATAGATAGTTTAGAACCATCTGCATGTATCCATCTTTTTAACGGCTGCTCACAAATCATTATTTTTACTTCTGTTTTACCAAAATACTTTTTCATTCGCATAAAAAGTTCTACATCGAATAGCCATTTGGTAACGAATTTTTTATTGAACATTTTAGAGGCTATTTCACGATCCATCACTTTGGCTCCGCACTGCGTATCTTTAAAAGGCATGCCTAAAATAGTTTGAATAATTAGATTGATAGTCATGCTAATTATTTTACGAGCAGACTCTTTAGTAATATCGGCTCCCATTCGAGAAATCCTAGACCCACTCACAATTTTAAAGTCAGAGCTTTCAATGGTTTTCACCAAATCATCAAAATCTCTAAAGTCAGTAGACAAATCTGCATCTAAAAAACCGATGTAATCAAGTTGTGCATCTTTTACCAAATGTAAAATACCTTGTCGCACTGCTTCTGCCTTACCACCATTTTGTTCACAATTATAAATACTAATATTTTGTGGATTCTCTTCTTTTAGTTTTTCAAGAACCGCCAGTGTATTATCTGTACTACCGTCATTTACAAAACAAAGATGATAACCGAGGTTTTTGTGAGCAAAGTCTTTAAATTCATTACTTAAAAGACGCTCCTCTTCATTATAGCATGGTATAACTACACCAACGCAATTTTTCTGCAACATTCGTGTGTCAGATTTTTTGGCTTCGTTAAGTTCCTTATTTTCAGGCGCTCCAATTATTCTTTTTATTCTAGCCGCCATTTCATCTAGGCTTAGTGGCTTTTTCATATAATCATTTACCCCTAAATCAAAATTTTTAATAATAAGGGCCTCATCTGTATTACCAGACATTACAAGTATAGGCGTATCATTATTCATAAATACCCGAATATATTTTACTACTTCTGTACCTGTACATGACACCAATTCCGTTCCAGACATTTCTGGCATATTCATATCTAATAACACCAAGTCGGGTTTAAAAGAATCGTATAGTTTTATTCCCGTTTCAATTGATACCGCAGTTCTTACTTCATAGCCTAATTCTGTTAATCTCTTTTCAACCGAAAGTAAAATAAGCTGTTGGTCATCGATAGCTAAGATTTTCATATGTTAGATTTAAGTGTGTTAATGGTTATTTATAGTTTACACAAACAAATTTACTTTTCCATTTCAAAGATTTTGAGTGTGTAAAGGTGGCTGACACTTTTCTGTAGATGAATGGATTTTTATGTTCGATAGCTGACTGCGAAGGAAATGAACAATAACCCTATCTTTGTATTGTTATATTTTCTTACAGAAATTGATAACTCTAAAAGATGAATGTCTTAGTAGAAATATATTTTTTGAAAGATTTGATGAATAAATAATAAACCGATTTAAAAATTTTAGAGCATACTATTGTAGGTATTCTATTATTAAATCATTGGCTGTTCGCTTTTTATTGTAATCTTCATCTCATATATTTAATACCTTTAGGTAGAATTTGATTCTAATATAAACTTTGGAAAAAAAAACCAATACCCTCTTAATATTAGCTTTGATTGTAGGGCTAGCTTTTCATGGTTCTGCGATTTTCTTTACGTTAGAGTCTACATATGATGCATTAATTCATTTGTTTTTTGCAGATCACTACGCGAATAGTTGGTTCGACCCATGGGAATATAGATGGTATACGGGCTTTACAGTGCAATCTTACCCTCCGTTAGTACATCAACTCATTGGTATACTCTCTTACATCGGTGGTCTAAAATTTGGCATGTATACCGTAGCATTAATTGCTATTATATTATTTATAACAGGAGCTTATAGGTACACCTTATTAATGACTGGCAGCAGAAGAATTGCTGGCTACGGTGCAGTCATGGCCGTTTTCTCATCTACGTTCGTAGAGACTTTACATATTTTCGGGCAGTTACCAAGTATTATGGCATTATCCATTCTTCTGCATTCCATGACAGAAATATACTTATGGATAAAAACTGGCAAAACACGGTACTTTATTACGTCTGTTACGATGCTGGCTGTCACGGTAACCTCGCATCATGTTACGCCTATTTTTGGTATGGTATTTTTTATAGCTCCATTAATAGGAATGGCTGTTATGGATGCCTCTCGAGAGCGCGTAAATTCATACAAAGAACTTACTTTTAAAGTATTCTGGAGCACCACATTACAGCATTTTTGGAAGATTGCGAAATTTGGAGGTAGTGCTATTTTTTTAATCGTTTTCTGTATTTTTCCTTATTGGTATAATTCTAAAAGAAACCCGATTACCCAAGTGGCTATTCCGCATGGGTCACGAGATAATTTCTTGGAAATCACCTCATCTGGTCTGGTCTTTTTCATAATTCCCTGGGGAGTATTTCTTTTTGTTCTGCCCTATTTCTTTTACAGGTATTTTAGTAAAAGGTATATATTCTTCGGATTATCTTTTGCACTACTTACTATTCTAGGAACTGGCGGTACTACCCCTATTCCACTTATGATGCTAGGCGAAACCGCTTTTAATATTCTTACTTTAGATAGGTTTACATTATGGGCAACTATTATGGCCCTCCCTATTTTTGCGGAATTCGCGTATAGAATGGTAGAAGGGGACTTAAAAGCCTTGATACAATCAAAATTCGGGGGAGTTTATCATAGGGTACTAGGTGGTTTAATTGCCGGTGGAATGTTGTTTATGGTCGTTTTCACGATGACATTGGGGTACTTTAGACCCTCACAGCCCGCTAAAATTAATATGCTGCCCATCGTTAACTTTTTAGGAGCAGATTCACATGATGCCTGGCGTTATTTGCCCCTAGGTTTTGGCGACCAAATGGCCTGGCTTTCTGCTCAAACAGGGGCAATGACAGTCGATGGAAATTACCACTCAGCACGTCGTTTACCAGAACTTACAACCAGAGCCATTGAGCGTATAGAAAACTCCAAATTTCGGGGTGTAGAAGGTATAGGCTCGTTACAACAATTTTTAACCGTACCCGAAAAATATAATTTAAAATACATTTTCTCTAATGATAAGTTCTATGATCCCATACTTTACTATTGTGGCTGGCAACGATTACAGCAATTAGAAAACGGCATTATGGTTTGGGAGAAACTTAATGTGGCTCCTATACCTCAAATAATGCCTAAGCAAGATGTCCCTTCCATAATGAAAATCATGTGGGGTATAATACCATTATTAACGGTATTAATAGCCATTTTTGTTAATATTCAGATGATTTGGGTAAGACTATTAAAGTCTAGAAAAGTAAAAGAGCATTCTTTTATGAAACTAGAGCTACCCTATAATAAATTTCCATCCAAACTCTTAACCTTTTCGCATTGGTGGGCACTTGCTATGCTTATTTGTTTAGGGTATGGTATGTTTATATTTTATGTGAAAAACGTCACACAATTATCACCAAACAATGTGGTTGAGTCCTATTACGATGCCTTGGATTTTAAAGAATTTTCTAGGGCACATTCTTATATTGACCCAAAAGAAAATATTGACATCGCGCAGTATATGTTAGGGGTTTCGGTAACAGATGGCATATTAAGTTCATATGCCAAATTAGATTCTTTAGGTATTGAAATTTATGATAAGACAGAGAATAGCGCAAAAGCCAAGGTAGCCACCAGATGGATTACTCCGCTAGAAAATGTATTTAACAATGATTATCACGAGCTTATAAAAAGAAAAAATAAGTGGTATCTAAAATCGTCAAAAGTTGATAATGATATACCCCCAGACCAACTTTTTACAGCCAATAGCACCACCTATTACAATCACGGTAGAAGAAAAATCACTACGCAAGAAACCTATCACGAAGATGTATTAAAACAACCCGTTTTAGAAATTCTATCGGCTAAATTGGTGAAATACAAAGGGCAATATAGTATAATTGGTGAGCTACAAAACGTAGACAACACTCCTGCTGATATTGTAATCAAGGCAACTCTTTACAATGACAATAATAAAGAACTAGCGAGTTACAATGCTAAACATCAAATTAAGCATAAATTAATGCCTAAAGAAACCACTACGTTTAAAATAAATTTTGAAGGCATTGCCTGGTCTTCTACTAAAGACACCTTACCGCCCACTTTTGATCCCGATCAGTTTACCCCTGTAAGTTTTGAAGAGCAACCAACAAAATTTAATTTACAATCTGCAGGAAATACTGCTAATACAGATTTATATAAGCATGTAGCCTTACAAGATTTAGAATACACCGAACAAGGTTTTAATGGTGTTTTATTTAATTCGGGGGTACAAGAAGTTACCATTCCTCAATTGATAATTTCTTACTACGATGAAGATAGTCAACTACTCTGGGTTGATCATAAATTTGTTACCGAAGGTGTTCGAATACAACGAAAACAATTTTTCAATTACAAACCTTTAGAACTCGATAGTTTAGAAATCATAAGCAGTAGCTTAGAAAATTGTTTTGTAAATGGTTTACCGAATAAAGCAATTGCCAATAAAATATTTCCTAATAGAAAAGTAATACATGAAAAGAAACAAACACAACCTTTTAAAGGTAAAGGCTATGAGTATTTGAAGTTTGAAATAAACAGTTATATAGGTAATCCTAAATAGTATGCGTATTAAAATCTTATTCATTTTAAGTCTTATACTACTTGGTTGTTCAAGCAAAAAAGAAGAGCAACCTAAGCAATTTATCTACCCGAAAATTGAACTTGTAGCAAACGTAAATAATAGTGTTGCAGGAGATGCTGTTGCTGTATCATTCAAAACAGATACTTCTATAAAAGACCTGAAACTACAAGTAAAGAATGCCTACGGAAACGTTGTGCTATCACCCGAGTACTCAGAAAACGAACTCATGGTTTTCAAAATCCCTAAAAACTTTACAAGAATTGCTGGACCATGCCGATGGAAGCTAATATTAAAAGGTCATACGTTACGTTATGGAAAATTTGATATTGCCACAAATGCCTATAAAGCCACCTATGTTGAGTCTTATTTTGGACCTCGAAGTGTTACCGCAGGTTACAATGATTATTCTATGTTAACCATATCACCAACTGATGCATACGATAACCCATTAGATAATGGAACAGAGGTGACCGTTAAACATCAATTTCAAGAAAATATAGACGAACTAAAAATCACTACTGAAAGCTTTTTTGCTTTTTACAATGTTAGATCAACCTTGCAATCGGGTAGAATATTGGTCTCATCAGAATGTAACGGTACGAACTCTAAAGAGCTTGCTACTATTGTTTACCCCTCTAATGCAACTGATTTTTCTATAAGCAGTTCTAGCGCTCATAATTTTGCCGACGGTAATCAAATAATAACCTTTACATCGGATATTATTAGAGATGAATTTGGCAATACGGTAACCAATGGCACGCTGGTAACCTTTGTAATTAAAAATGAAAACGACTCTTATTTATACACTATTGGCACTACTATAAACGGTATTGCCGAAGCTAAAACTTTACACCCAGATAAAGCTTCTAAATGGGAAATACAGGCTTTCGTTACAGGCGCTGCTGAGAGTAATACTACTGAATTCGCATTTAAACCTGCAATTAAAGATTATCCTGTTCATTTTTCTAAAGGAAACAGAAACATCGATATTGGCCCGTTCGAAAGTTTTATGAAGCAGCTTATTCCCGATGGTCTTCTTTTACAGTTAGATATCTATGATGCCGACGGAGTATTTGTCGCATCTAAAAAAACAACAACCAAAAACGGAGTTTGTAGCATTTTCTTAGGTGAGCATTATCTTGCTGAAGGTGATTATATACTAAAATTAAAGGCTGCAGGCATTACAAAAGAATTTACAAAGAACATACATGGCGATACAATTAAATAAAACATTATACAGAACAGTACTTATAGTCTCCTTTTTGGCTATAAATACACTCGTTTTATATGGAATTGGTGCTGCATGGGCTTTTATGAATACAGGAGCAGACAAAACTTCAATGTTGCATTTAGAAGTACCTATGGAAGATGTTTATAAGCCAAGTTTAGATTGGACAAACTTAGTCAACCCAGGGCGGCCAATGGAAGACCAAGCTTTGGGAGAAATTACCAATGATTATATGAACGCTTGGCATGTTCGCAATATCGCCTACAAAAAAAATGACCCTTATGGTATCGAAGATTTTTATACAGATAGCGCTAGGGTACGCCTATACGATAATATAGACCTCAACAAAAAGAATAATCACTGGTATAAGCGTACAACATTAAACCATAATTCTTCTTTAGATTTTTATACCGCAGACGGTACTATGGTAGTGTTCAAAGATTACAATGTAGAGGAATATCAAGAAATTTATGAAGGAGAAACACTACTCTCTAAAGAAAAGGATACTACCAGCTACCAAGTAATGATGCTTTTAGAAGATGGCTTTTGGCGCATAAGACATTTAAAAGAAATACCTACACCAATAGATACCTCTAAAACAGAACCACGAAACATTCAAGATAAACTAGAAAAAATTAAAGATACAAAAGGAATCAATTACTACCCTAAAGATTCCCCTTGGGATACCTTCGGGAAAAAATTCAACGATAGTATTATTAATCAAGATTTTAAGATCATTCAAGACATGGGTTTAAATACCATTCGAGTATTTATTCAATATGAAGATTTTGGAAAAAACAGAGTAGATTATAAAAAACTCGACCTACTTAAAATCCTTTTAGATAGCGCAGAAGAAAATAATTTAGATGTTCTAATAACGTTATTTGATTTCTACGGCGATTATGATGTCTCTAATTGGACGCTTACCCATAGGCATGCCGAAACTATTGTGAATGCTGTTAAGGACCACCCTGCTCTTTTAGGTTGGGATATAAAAAACGAACCCGATTTAGATTTTGAATCTCGTGGTCGCCTAAGTGTACTGAATTGGCTAGAACAAATGATTGAAAATATAAAAAAATGGGATAAAAATCACCCGGTTACCATAGGTTGGTCTACACCTGAAGCCGGCATAAACCTTGCAGACAAAGTAGATTTTGTGTCATTTCATTACTATAGAGATGTTCAAGACTTTAAAAAAGCGTACGACACCCTAAACGGTGCTGTACCAAACAAACCTAAAGTACTTCAAGAGTATGGAATGTCTTCATATAAGGGGTTATGGAATTTGTATAGAGGAGCAAATGAAGAAGGGCAACGAAACTATTACAATGAGATACAACCGATATTAAGGGATAACCATATTCCGTATATGTTTTGGACTTTATACGATTTTAAAAAAGTGCCTAGCTCTGTGGCAGGGAGCTTACCATGGAAAACTAAAAAACAGCATTTCTTTGGTTGCCTAGATTCCTTAGGAAATAAAAAACCGGCATACTTTGAATTAACAGTTAACAAAGAGAATAACTAAAAAGTTAACCGCTCTAATTCAAATACTAGAAATTTAAAATGTACTATTCTTTGAACTCACTTATCAGAAAAAAACATAAGCAATAATTGAAAAGCAGGAAATTCAAAATCTTATTATCTACAACTAGCAAAACAAAAAAAGGCTGGTTAAAACCAGCCATAAACACTAACCATATCGATTCTTAATGAACCAATTTCTTCTCTATTGATGCAATATCTATATGAAATCCAGTCTCTTTCGATTTTTGAATGGCTTTAAAGTAATCTATATACATTTGGGTAATTGCAGACATTGGCAATGAACATGCCGCCTTATAATTTTGCTTCCCAAGTTGTATTCTATACGAATCATTAGTTAGAATTTTCTCAATTGCCGTTGCAAGCGATGACGTATCATGCGCATCAAAAAACTCTCCTTTATAACCTTCTTCTTCAACTAAAGTGCTTAAGTCACCCAGGTCTGGCAAAGCTACTGCATTACCGTAACTACCTGCTTGATGTAAAACCCCTGAACTACCCGTTGTAGAGGTATATGGAAAAACAGTAACTGCACTTTCACCAAAAAGTTTCGGCACATCTTCCTCAGCAACATAACCTGTAAAACGTATTTGTGGCACATGGCTATATTTTTCTTTCATTTCGTCTAAATAACCAGGTGTATTAGGGCTATCGGTACCTGCAATAACAATTTCAATATCTTCATTGGATCTTGACCTAATTTCCTCTACAGCCTCTATCAGTATTTCTACCTTTTTATAGGTGCCGAACTTACCGAAAGCCATAACCTGTTTTGGGCCTACTGGTAATTTATAATCTGGCTCTGGTGGAGTTTCAAAAGCACCATGAGGAATTAATGCTACATTTTTAACCTTATATTTTTCTTCTAAAGTAGAAACGTATTTACTTATGGTAACCGCAAGTATATCAGATGCCAAAACAAAACGTGTTAGCGTAGTACCAATGAAATTATAAATACGCTGCAACACTTTATTATTTGTAAAGCCTGCATTTTCTAAATCGACTTTTTCAAGAATATTATGGAGTAATGAAATCGTTGGTATTCCCTTCACCTTACAGATAAAAGGAAGCATTAAGCCTAAGGCTGCTGGTACTTTCTTATCTCCGAATTTTAAAAACTGAAGGTTAAATAAAACGGCATCTGGCTTAGTTTGCGAAATAGTTTTACTAATATTAAATATGTTGGCGTAACTATTAAAACTCCAGCATTCTTTAACTGTAATCTTACAGCCGTTCTCCTCAAAATTTAAATCTTTTGATTCTTCGGTACGATCAGTAATCAAGATAAGTTCAGTTACTTCTTCTTGAAGTCTAAAATGCTTAACCAAGTAATAACCATACTCAGTTAAGGTTACTTTACTCGGTGGGTATGCAGTGACAATTGCTAATTTCATTTTGGTTAAATTTTATTAAAATATTATATGACAGTTAAAGCGTGTTATTGCCAACCAAATCCATTTTTTTCTCACCCGTATCGGATGATGAATTTTTTATGATGAAAAATAATAGCTGCGCAACCAATAGTATAACCATTGCAATTATTTGCATATGCACTACGGTTTCAAGATTGTCATGGTATAGCATTATGAGTGCCACTTGTGAAAACCCTAATAACCCAGATAGTATTACAGGTGAATATTGATTTAACGACAGAAAGTAATACGCGAAAATATTAGAGACTGCAAATAATGATGTTGCCAATGCATATTTCCAAAGAAGGTGCGCTATTGATAAGTAAGCATCGCCAAACATTAAGGTGATTATCAAATTTGGAAATAAAAAGCAAACAAAAACTATGAAGGTTGATAAGCCACCAATAAAGAATACATATTTAAAAAGTATAGGTGCAGTAGGTTCTCCATCCTTTTGTTTTTGAATAACCGTTGGCATAAGTAACATAACAAACATCCAAGCAACAAAATAGACCACTCTACCTATTAAGGCTAAAGAAGAATATAGACCAGCATCTTTATCATTGAAATAATGTTTGACCAATAGAATATCACTATTGTTAATGATAATTTGCGTGAGTTCATAACCAGCGGTAAGCCCAATAAAAATCCAGACTTGTCTTAAATCTACAGAAGCTAGTTTACTTTTAGAAAAAACTTGAACTCCTTTAAAATCAGAAGGAAAAAGCCCGAATACAAAAGATAGCGCTATACCCGCTGCAATTAAAATTCCAGGTTCAAAAGGTACCAATAATAACAAAGCAAAAGTAAGTAGTAGCCTGCTCCACATCTCTGTTTGATAGGTAGCCGCTAATTTTCCGAAATCATGTCTGCCTTGAAATCTTCCTCTATTTACACTCATAACAAAGTACAAGGGTATGGCCACAGCAAAAATCATGAACATGTAATGATTCTGTGTATTAAACAGCTCTTGAAGGTTCTTTGAAAAAGCGAGTACAAGAATTCCTGTAAACACGCCAAAAACCAATGCGTACCTATACATGGTATTCTTAAAAGCAATCCATGTTTCATCTGAAAACAACACTGCAAATTTAGTGGTGGCGAGCTGAAATGTCATCCCAACAAAAGATAATACCAATAACAATGTCACCAATAATGCCGCATCTGCAAATGCTTCAGGACCTAATAATCTGCCTAAAAGCAAATTGTATAAATAATTACCGCCATTGACCAGCAAGGCACTGCCCATAAACAAATGCTTAGGGGATACTTTCTTTAAAGCTACTTTTATTGTTGACATGAATTAGTTCTTATCTAGTTGATTTAAGTTTCAGTAATTACCTATAGACAAAGGCGATTTTTGCCAACTGACCAACAATTTTTACTGAATCTTTCATAGATAGTTTAGAACCATCGGCATGGATCCAACGTTTAAGAGGTTGCTCACAAATAAGTTTTTTAGCTTCGGTTTTACCATAATGTTTTCGCATTCTGATAAACATCTCTACATCGAACAACCATTTGGTAATAAAAGGCTTATCGAAAAGCAATGGTACTACAGAACGGTCCATAACTTTTGCACCACATTGGGTATCATTGAATGGCATTCTTAAGATGGTTCTAATGATAAGGTTAATAGTCATACTAATAATCTTACGTGCAGATTCTTTAGTAATGTCAGCTCCCATTCTACTCATTCTAGATCCACTAACTATTTTAAAATTAGATTGGTCTAGTGTTTCTACCAAATCATCAAAATCTCTAAAATCTGTAGATAAATCGGCATCTAAAAAGCCTATGTAGTCTAATTGCTCATCTTTTGCTAAATGCAACATACCTTGACGTACTGCTTCTGCCTTACCACCATTTTGTTCGCAATTATAAATACTGATATTGCTTTCACTACCTTTTTTTAATTTCTCTAACACCTCTAAAGTTTTATCGGTGCTACCATCGTTTACGAAACATAGGTGATACCCAAGATTCTTATGTGCGAAGTCTTTAAACTCAGTACTTAAAAGACGTTCTTCTTCATTATAACAAGGTATTACAACGCCTACACAATTTTTTTGCAACATTCTAGCATTATTAGAAACTTGCGAATCGTCACTAATAACAGGAGCACCAATAAGCCGTTTTATACGTGCCGCCATTTCGTCTAAACTTACAGGTTTCTTCATGTAATCATCAATGCCTAAAGTAAAGCCGTCCATGATGATGTTTTCTTCGGTATTACCAGACATTACCAAAACTGGAACAATTTTTCCCGAAACAGACTTAATGTGTTTTACCACCTCTAAACCAGACATGTCTGGCATATTAATATCAACAAGCACTAAATCAGGTTCGAAAGAATCGAACAGTTCTATTCCCTTTTGACCAGAATTAGCGGTCTTAACAGTATAACCTAATTCAGAAAGGCGTCTTTCAACCGATAAAAGAATAAGTTGTTGATCATCAATAGTTAGTATTTTCATGGCTTTATATAAGTAAGATTTAACCTACATATAACGAATTATTCAAGTAATATTGTAAGAGAAGTGTAAAATAGTTTCAAAATAGTTGTGCCCCTATCATCGATAACCTATTGATTTATAACCACTGATTCTTTAATATCTGGTATCCGCATTTGCAAAACATCGAAGAACCAAACATGCTTTACTAGTTAAATTTATTTACTATAATCAACATGTGATGTTTAAAAAATAAAGAGGGAGCAGCTAACCACACTACTCCCTCTTTCACTAAACCTAACCAAATAGTTTATAACATCAATTCTTTTTCAACAAGAGCTACATCTAACTTGAACCCATTAGACTTAGCCAATTGTAAAACTTTAAAATACTCTATGTACATTTTTGTAATATGTGACATGGGTAATGAGCATGCTGCATGATAGTTAGCTTTCGCTAAATATATTCTATAGGAATCGTGCAGTAAAATATTTTCAATAGCTATTGCTAATGACTCAACACTTTCAGGTTCAAAAAATTCACCTTTATATCCTTCTTCTTTAACCAATATACTTAGGTCTCCTAAATCTGGTAAAGCAACCGCCTTACCATAACTACCCGCTTGGTGCAATACACCAGAACTGCCGGTTGTTGAGGTATAAGGAAAAACGACTACAGCACTTTCACCAAAAATTACAGGAACATCTTCTTCGGCAACATAGCCAGTAAAACGAAGTTGTTCTACATGAGCATATTTCTTTTTCATCGCCTCTAAATAACCAGGTGTGTTAGGACTATCTGTACCTGCTATTACAATTTCTATGTTTTCATCAGTACGCTGTCTTACCAATTCGACAGCTTCAATCATAATCTCGACTTTTTTATACGTACCGAATTTTCCAAAAGCCATAACTTGTTTAGGTCCTTCCTTTAAATTATAATCTGGCTCTGGCGGGGTTTCAAATGAGCCATGAGGTATCAATGCTACATTTCTAGTATTATATTTGCTTTCTAAAATAGTCTGGTATTTACTAATGGTCACAGCAACAATATGAGAAGCCAATACAAACCTCGTTAACATATCACCTATTACACTATAGATCTTCTGTAATAACTTGTTTGAGGTGATGCCAGCATTCTCTAAATCGACCTGTTCTAAAATATTATGCAATAATGAAATGGTAGGTATACCTTTTAATTTGCACATAAATGGTAAAAGCAACCCAAGAGCAGCTGGTATTTTTTTATCTCCGAATTTCAAAAATTGAAGATTAAAAAGTATCGCATCGGGCTTAGTTTCATTGATAACACTATTTATTTTGAAGAGATTTGAATACTTGTTAAAAGCCCAACATTCCTTTACAGTAATCTTACACCCTTCTTCATTAAAAGCTAGATCCTTTTGACCTTCGGTTTTATCAGTAATTAAAATTATTTCAGTTACATCTTTTTGTAATCTAAAGTGCTTAACTAAGTGATATCCGTACTCTGTTAAAGTTACTTTACTAGGCGGGTAAGCTGTTACAATGGCTAATCTCATAGGTTAAAGTTTCACTATCTATTCGGTTATTTCTTGTTCAAATATCTTATTATGATGTAGCTTCATGAGGCTATATTGGTTGGATGAAGGTTTGCTGTAGACCAATGGAAGAAAAGGACAGGTAAACAATAATTCTTATGTCTAAAATTTTAGTAACTACATCTTAAGAATCTAATTAAGATAAAAAGGGCTATTATGAATTCTAAAAAAAAAGGCTCGAAGACGGGAAATTTCATCGGGCCACACTATCTAATACCTAGGTTTTAGATAGTCTTATTTAAAATGCTATTGTGTGCGAAATAAAGAAGTTGTGCAACGAGCAATGCAACCATTGCCACAATCTGAACCTGAACTACTATATATAGGGTACTATGGAAAAAGGTTATCATAACTATTTGAGAGATACCAAGCAAACCGGAAAGTATTACAGGAAAGTATTGATCCAAAGACAAAAAGTAATAGGCAAAAATATTAGAGATAGCGAATAATGAAGTTGCCAAGGCGTACTGCCACAAAAGAGGAGCCATAGAAATATATGCTTCACCGAACATTATTTGAATAATCAGTTCTGGAAAAACCGCACAACTGAATACGATTGCGATTGCCAATAAACCAATGTAACTAACATATTTAACTAATACAGGGGCTGTAGCTTCACCATTTTTCTGTTTTTGTACTACAGTAGGTAATAACAACATAACGAACATCCAAGCAATGAAATAAACTACGCGACCAATCATTGCCAAAGAGGAATAAAGACCTGCATCTACCGTATCAAAATAGTGTTTTACTAAAAGTACATCACTATTATTTATTACTATTTGAGTGAATTCATAACAGGCAGTCAATATTAAAAAGTTTACTACTTTTTTCTTATTTACTTTCGATAACGAAATGGTTTTGGTTAAATTTTTAAGATTGATGTTGGTAGGAATCAATCCGAAGATAAAGGAAAGGGCTATACCCAATGATACTATAAAGGCAGGTTCTTTCGGGACCAACCAAAGTAGACCCAATGTTAATAATAATCTACTCCACATTTCTGTTTGATAGGTAATGGAAAGACTTTGATAATCTTGCCCACCTTGATACTTACCGCGATTTACAGACATAAAAAAATACAACGGTACGGTTAAAGCAAATGTCTTGAACATTAAGGCAGATTGTGTGTGAAATATTTGTTGAAGATTATCGACAAATGCAAATAGTAAAATACCGATTATCGTACCAAAAGTAAGCGCGTACTTATATAAAAGTTGTTTTAAAGCCACCAAATCGTTGTCAGTAAATAAGATGGCGAATTTTGCAGTGCCAAGTTGAAAAGTCATTCCTAAAAAGGATAGAACTAACAGCAATGTAATTAGCAAAGCAGCCTCGCTATATGCTGCCGGACCAAGCAATCTACCTAAGACTAAATTATAAAGATAATTACCACCATTAACCAGAAGTACGCTACCCATAAAGAGTTTTTCTGGAGAAACTTTGTTAAGTACTACTTTAATTGCTGTCATGGTTATTATTTTTAAAAATCTAAACTTCTACCAATTTATACGTCAAATATCTTTAAGCCTACCCTTGTAATTTGGCTGCTTTAGGCCGATGACCAGTTGCTGTAGACGAATGGCAATTATCTTACTTCCGTAACCGTAGATCCAGTTTTATCTTTACAATATTGATAATGACAAATAAATTGCAATAATTACCGTTAGGTATTTGTAGTATTAATCTCACTTTAAATGATTCATAGAGTACTTTTTCTTTTTTTGATTACAACTTCGCTATTGAGAGCACAATCTGACATGACAAAAGGGTTTGGTATGTTAGAAAAGGGAAACTTTCAAGAAGCAGAACTTTTTTTTGGTGAATACCTTAAAACTGAACCTGATAATAAAACTGCCAAACTATGTTATGGTCGAGCTGTTGGGCTTAGTGGTGAACCAGAAAAAGCAACAAATTTATTTTCTGAACTTTTAAAAGAATATCCGGGTGATTTTGAAATAGAAATTAATTATAACGAATCGTATCTATGGGCAAAAGAATACGAAAAAGCTAAACCTTTATATGCTGCCTTGGTAGAGAGAAACCCTAAGCAGTTTGCAGCAGTTTTAGGGTATGCAAATACCCTTAGTAACCTAAAAGAGTATAAATCTGCTTTAAGTTGGGTTGAAAAAGCTATACAACTTCAACCAGATAATAGCAGTGCTAAAACCTCCAGAAAATTTATGCGATTGGGCTATGCCAATGAATATGTAAATAACCAGGAATATGGTCAAGGTGAGCAATTGTTAAAAGAAATCTTTAATGATTTTCCAAATGACAAAGATGTGCTAATCAACTTGGCAAATCTTTATCTAATTACGAAACAAGTTGATAAGGCTAAGAGCATGTATATAAGGTATGCCACAACACCTAAAGATTCAATTACCTCATTAAATGGAATTGTGTTAGCAGAGCATATAGATGAAAATGACAAAGAAGCACTTAATATTTCAAAAACAGCCACTTTAAAAGCTATTAAACTAAATGATACTAAGCTTACCGAACAAACCTATGATCGTTATATACAGGCACTGATTTGGAATAGAAAATTTATTACAGCAAAAAAACAAATTGATAGTCTTGAGAAACATTACCCAAATAGAAATTGGATTCACGCATTAAAAGCAACACGTGGTCTATACACTGGTGACCCAAAATCTAGTATAGAAAGTTATGATAAAATTTTAGTGAATGATAGCGCTTCTTTCGACGGTAATTTAGGTAAGGCAAACGCATTATTTGCGGCAGACTTAATCATACCCGCCTATAACATGGCCAACCAAACTCTTAAATTTTATAAGAATCAAAAAGATGCTAAAGGTTTTATTGAAAAACTTAACTTAATGCACACCCCTACTATTGAAGAACATGCTGCCTATACTTTCGATAATGGTAATAACGTAGCATTTTTCACCAATACTACAATCGATGTTCCATTTACCACAAAGTTTAGAACTACGGTATCTTACTTTTTTAGAACGACTGAAAATAGTGTAACTGATAATAAAGCGACTTCTCGCGTGTTATTGGCTGGTTTACAATACAAGTTATTTCCTAAAACAGTTTTGAAAACAGTTATAGGTTTAAACAATTCTCGATTTTTAGATGAAGCATATACACAACCAGTTTTAGATATCAAATTAGATTTACAACCCTTTAAGTTGCAAAACTTAACACTTGGGTATCAGCGAGAAGTACAAAGTTTTAATGCCGAATTAATAGAGCGTGAAATTATACAAAACCATTACGGACTAAACTACAACTTAGGCACCAATGTTAATTTTGGTTGGTATACCCAACTAATGCACACCCAACAAAGTGATGATAACGTTCGAAATCTATTATTCACTTCTTTATATTATAATGTTCTACGTAAACCGGCACTAAAAATGGGTGTTAACTACCAGTATATTACTTTTAAAGATCAAGTACCTACCATATACTTTAGTCCCGAAAAATACAAGGCCGTTGAATTATTTGCAGATATACGTGGTATAATCTCAGAAAAAACAACCTATATGGCAAGTGCAGCCACAGGTATTCAACAAGTAGAAGATGACCCTAAAACGACTATTTTCAGAGCCGAAACTTCTATGCAACATCAATTTTCTAAACGTTTTAGTATAAGCGTTTATGGCAAGTATAGTAATATTGCCTCTGCCACTGCTGCTGGTTTTGAGTTTACAGAAATTGGATTAAAAGCTAAATGGCTGTTTTTAAAGAATCCTTTATTTTATAAAAAACTAAATCTCGATTAATTTACACCAACTTATCTAGTTAACTAGATAATATTTGAAATGGCTTTACAGATGTTAAAGCCAGCCATTATTTATAGCATGTACAACCTATTATTTACATTCTATTTTTATTCTAAATGAAATCATTTTTTCAAATAAAAATTTGATGAATTATCAAGAAAATTGGTAATCGAACGCGAAGGTTTACTGAATTTTTTATTAAAGAAGATTTAGGCGTCTCATTAATTCTGGTCTATTAGAGCGACTAATAGGCACAACATTTTTCGCAATTAAAACACTGTTATCTTCAATATCAATAATCTTAGTAAAATTGATTATGTAAGACCGGTGTATCTGCAAAAATAATTTTTCAGGTAGTTTTTCCTTTATTTTTTTCAAGGTAGTATGTACCCTATATTCTTCTTTTTCCGTTTTAACATCTATATAATCTCCCTTAGCTTCAATGACCAAAATTTCATTTAATTTAAGCTTTATGAGTCTTCTATCAATATTAATATATAAATCTTCACCTTCTATAGAGTCTTGTTTATTTTCAGATTTGACTCTAGTTGGTTTACTAGATAGTCCTGAAATTTTTGTGATACATTTTTCAAAACGCTCTTGTGTTATAGGCTTTACTAAATAATCTACAATACACTCATATTCATAAGCAGCAATAGCAAAATCGGTATCTGAAGTAGTTAAAACAATAATTGGAGGGTCTTTTAAGGTCTGTACAAAATCGACTCCGCTAAAACCAGGCATGTGAATATCCAAAAATATGACATCGATATTTTGTTGATTTAAAAACTTGATTGCTGAAATGGCATTATCAAATTCTTCAATTACATCGAGTTTTGGAATTTTTGAGCACAATTGTTTTACAATTGCTCTCGCCATAGCTTCATCATCGATTATAATACAGTTCATTTAAATTGTTTTAATATATTCTTCAATAGTTTCTAGAACCTCATTAAATTTAGATTCACTACCATTTTTTCCGTCTAATAATTCCATTTCGTACGCAACTGCTAGTTTGTATGAATTCTCCATACCTAAAATATTGAATTTATGCTTAAGCTTATGAACAATTTCAGCAGTAGCTTTTACTCTATTATTAGTTACATGACCATGATATTCTTCCTTTTCTAAAGGAAACTCATCTTTGATAATCGTGATAAATTGATTTCTAAATTCAATATCATTACCTGCAAGTTCATCGACATAATTAAGATTTGGTTGTTCTATCATGAATTCTTTTTTAAGGTAATAAAAAAAGTTGTTCCTTCATTTTCCATTGATTCTAACCAAACATCACCTTCATAAAGAACAGCAATTTTCTTAACAATCGCAAGTCCGATACCAGTAGCATTGTTTGTAGTTTCTAGCTTTTTAAACATTTGAAATATGCCTTCTATATGATTTTCTGGTATACCTCTACCATTATCCATAACACTAAATTTCCAAAAAACCTCATCTGGTTCATAGCCAATTTTAATGACCCCATTTTCTACATTTTCGGTAGCGGTTACGGCATTGGTAAACAAGTTCATGAATAATTGCTCAAATCTTGCTCTTTCAAACAGCATTTGCGGTAAATTATCAGCATACTCAAATGTTATATTCTCAGGGACATATATAGTTTGCTCAATTTCTTTTAGAACATCTTCAACATCAAATGAAACTCTGTGTTCTTTAGTTTGGCCCAATGTAGCATGATTTAAAATACCTGTAATCAGTTTATCCATCTTGGTAAGATTCTGAGATACCAATGAGCAGTTCTCTTTACTGGCATCAGAAAATTTATCCTTTTCATCATCCATAATCCAACTCATCAACGCATTGATATTTCGTATTGGAGATTTTAGATCATGGGAAACCATTTGAGCATAGTTATTCAACGATTGGTTTTGATTCTCTAAGCTTTTAAGAAGTTTATCTTTTTCTAAGGTCATCTCAGAAACCTTTGTCGCCAAATTACTAATGTAGGTAGCTAAATGCTCGGCATTAAATTCGTCTTTTATATTCTGTCCAAATAGCTCTTCTTCATTTAAATTCTCTGTTAAACTACGAATGGCATTTTCTAGAGATACTAAAATATTCTTCTGTTGAAGGGCCTCTTTTTGCAATTTTCTATTCGCATCATAAAGCTCGTCTGAACTTATCATTGATGCTCTATGCAACATTGACAACTTTTCATCATGGTTTTCATATGACTTATCTATCGCCTCTAAAAAACTTGCCATGTCTGGATGTTTTTCAAGGTCTGAAGAAAGGTATTTTCTAAGCTGTCTTTTTAATAAAGAATGCATTATTCGCTAAATAAGGTTAAGGTCATTGTTTGATTGTGCAATTTACATTCCTTTTGACCGCTAAATGGTGCCATTTCACCATAGGAATAAAAACCACTTATAATAGTTTCATTTCCTATAACAGATTTCACTTCCTCAATTTCTTCTTCGGTTCTTTGATCCATAACCAATTTACGACCAATACAACTTATTAGAAGTGCCAACTCAGGATTATTTTCGCGCCCTTTCATTGCCAACTCTGCTGCATGAATGGCACCACTGACAATATCGTCTACCGATGACATCATTAATTGAACCTTTGACCCTTCTGGCACATCACCAGCTAAAATCATCGTATTTTTATCGTTATCTATATTTAAAATGGTACGAACCAACGGTTCTGAATCTTCTTCTATTCGAACACTTAATGGATACAATAACGCAGATTTAGGCAATTCGTTAGCCTTTTCACCTAAATACGTTTTATATAGGTCCAAAGCAGGTTTACCATCAAGTTCAAATAAAACATTGCCTTCAGATTTTGTGATTATTCTTTCAGGACCAAAAGGTGTCCATCCACCATAATTTGAACTCGTAATTTCTAAAGTTTCGCCATAAAAGCCAATAGCAATTATTTCGCCTTCCTTAGGGTTTTCATTATACGAAGCCAAGGTTCTTTCGAAACGACCATCGTCACCACAAAGACCTCCAGATAAGCTTATACTCGTATTCTTAACCTTCTCTAAACCACTAATTAATGCACTACCATTAACCGAACTACCTTCTGAAATAATAAATAGGTGTTTTAAATTCTCCTTAGGAAATTCAGCCATTAAGCTCTCACCTAACTTATAATCGTTATTTTTAAAATCATTAATATTACTTCGCTTTATTACCACTGAACTTTTTTTAAACTCAATAGCAGTTAAAACAACAGTACCTTCTAAAACGCTATCATCTATGATTTCACCAGAAGTGGTACCGAACACTATATGTGAATTAGGAAATAAATCTTTCACCTCAGCATAAATATGTTCACTTTCTAACATATATCTATTTCCGAAAACCAAAACTAAAGGTTCTTTTAATAGTATTCTTTTCTCATTAAAAACAAAAGGTTCATTCGGTTTTTTAATTGCTTGAACTATTGTCATCGGTTATTTTTTCAGATTTCGTTTTTCTTAATTGTAAAATGGAATTGAGTTCCTTCTCCAACAATACTATCTACCCAAAGGGTACCATTGTAGCGATCAACAATTTTTTTAACTATTGAAAGTCCAATACCTGTTGATCTTTCATTATTACCAATAGATTGAAATATGTCGAAAATCTTTTTATGATATTCTTTAGGTATACCAACACCATTATCACTAATCGTAAATTGCCATTGATCGCCCAAATCTTTATATAAAACTTCAACTAGCCCTATTTCTCTTTCTATGTGGACAACGGCATTACCTATTATATTTTGAAACACTTGATGCATTTTAATACGATCGGCAACAATTGTGGGTAAAGTTTTAGGCACTACTAACTTAACATGTCCAGGGATATAAATGGTTTCTCCAATATCAGAAATAACGGTATTTAAATCTACTAAAGAATCATCAAGTTCAGAACTGTTTGCTGTAGAGTATTCTAAGATACCGTGGATCAATTTATCCATTGAGGCAACCTTTTCTTGCATAAGCTCTAAATTCTGCTTTCCGCCTTCATCTAAAACTTCCTTATAATCTTCATATAACCAAGTAGCTAATGCACTAATGCTTCGCAAAGGTGATTTAAGATCATGAGATACTATATGCGCATATTCTTGAAGGCCTTGATTACTATTCTCTAATTCTGAAACTAATTTCTCTTTCTGTAATTCTAGTTCTTTTTGATCCGTGATATCTAAATGAATACCTATAGATCCAATTACCGCACCAGAATCGCTATATCTAGGTGCTCCACTAATTAGCCAGTGCTTTCTATTTTTATTTTTATCTGTTATTTCAACTTCGTAAGAATCTGATTCACCTTGTAATCGCTTTTCATTCTTTTCTAAAATAATATTCTCACTTTTAAATCTCACAACATCAGAGGCTATTTCACCTATAAGCTCATCGCTATCATAACCACTCATTTTACAAAAACTGTGGTTAACCATTTGAATAACATCTTCATTGTCAACCTCAACCAAACCAAGATTCATATTCGCGATTATACTACTGTATTTTTCACGTTGTGTTTCTAAGTTTTTTCTGTAATTCTTACTTATGGTTACATCATGATATGCCCATAAATGGCCTTTATAATCTCCATCATTACTAATAGGGATATAATCTCTTTCTAAGATTCTACCATCGTTCATTTCAAGTTCATCTGATAAGACGGTTTCTCTTTTTGCTAGTATTTCTTCAATTCGACTAACAAAATTCTCAGAATTCTTAAAAAACTTTTTATTATGTTCTTCAGATTCTTCACAGTCATTACCAATAAGCTGATTTGGAGTTTGCTCAATATTAAAAAGGTTACAGTACATTTGATTCGTTAAAGCAATTTTACCGTCCTCATCTTCTAGAAGCACACCTGTTTGTAAATTAGATATTAATGCCGCTAATCTATTTTCAGAGGCTTTCAGTTTTCTATCAGCTTCAAGTTCTTTTGAAATATCTTCAATTATAACCACCTGATAATCTGTCTTAACCTCATTATCTATGATTGCAGTTATCCTGGTTTTAGCCATAAACTTAGACCCATCTTTCTTTACAAACTTTAGTATAGAGGTATAGTTATTTAAATCACCAGCATGCATCTGGTCTATTGGTTCATGTTTACCAGAGTCATTTTCAGGTTTTGAAATTGTCTTAAGAGAAATATTTTTTAGTTCATTATCTTTATAGCCAAGCATGTCAACAAAAGTGTTATTGGCTTTGATAATTATATCATCTTTAACCAAAACAATTCCTAATGGAGAATTTTCTACAATAATATCTAATTGTTTCTTCTGTTCAAAAACGAGTTTTTTCACCTCTGCTTCTTGAGTAATATCTCTAATAACGCCTTGTGCTGCAATAGGTTTATGGTCTTTATTATAAATAAGACTAGCGTTTATTTGAACAAATTTTTCTGTATGATCATCTAAGATAAGTTTTGCCCGATAATTTGTTAGCGTACCAATTTCCATCATAGAACGCATCGATTCGTTTGTGTATGATATATATTCTGGGTGAATAAACTGAGAAAGGTTTACATTTTTGGAGGTGTGATCAAAGCCTAAAAATTCTTTGGCTGATCTATTCATATTGATAACATTAAATTGAAGGTCCATAACTACATATGGGTCAATAATGTTAATGAACACACCATCTAATTCAGAAGATTTTTCACTCAACAAATTCTCTAGCTTACTGTTTGCTTCCCTTAAATGATGGGAAACATCGTAAAGCTCTTTAGATTTAGCTTCTAAAATTCTCTCTGCTTGTTGACGTGCTTTTTTTTGTCTTTCTAAGGCCTTTTTTAAAAGAACAACTTCCTTATTATCCATTCTGTACGATATCAAATTTTACTTCGGTACCGTCTTCTTTTAAAAGTTCATAGGTTATTTCAGCTTTACCATTAAAATGTTCAAATGCTTTTTCAATTAACCCTTGGGCTAACCTATACAGTCCTCTAGAGGAACTATAAATCATTGAAATAGAAGTATCTGTCTTTTCAAGAATCTTAAAAGTTGGCAATTCTGCCTCTGGATATAACTTTTTAACGTGTACGTGTATATGGTCTTCTATAGAATATAGAAGTGCGATTGGTGATCTATAACTCTGTATGACTTCTGGATGGGCATTCTTTAAACTAGAAAATAAGTAAAGCCCAAAAGCATAGATTAAATCTCCTGCCGGTAAATTCACCTCTTCACTGAGTTGTGTGATTAGGGCAACCATTTCATTAAACTCATAGGTTGCTACCGAGGTGTATATACCCTCTGATGGTAAGTTTGATTTTTCAATAATATTGTCAACGGTTTCTAGACCAAATTCAGCCTCAACCATTTCTAAAAACTCAGTAAATACGATTCCTTTCATTTGAAACTTTTTAATTACGTTCCAAACGTAGGAAAATTAATACGTAATTGCATAAAAATGTTGTGAAATGAGCTTTTTTGTTAGCCTTTCACTAGTTGATTAACACTCCAGTACTCTAAAACGGCATTTAACTTGTACTCATAATCTTCATATTTCAACGGCTTAATTACATAACCGGCAATACCAGCTTGATAACATTTTAGCAAATCGGCTCTATTTTCTGATGTAGTTAAAATGACCGTTGGCAAATACTGCAACAATTCATCTTCCTTTAAAATAGTTAGAAATTCTATACCGTTCATTCGTGGCATATTTAAATCTAGAAGAATGATGTCTGGTAATTTCTCCCCAGACCTTAGATAACTTAATGCTTCTTCACCATTTTTTGCTTCAATAATCGAATGCTTTAAATTCAGTTTAGAAACAGTACGTTTCAACTTCATTACTTCGATTAAATCATCTTCTATTAATAAAATATCCATTACCTATATATTTTGATAAAACAAATATCAAAGTTAAGGAACTATTAAAATGACTACTGTAGGTGAATGGACATTTACTGTAGGTGAATGGTAATTTAGTAACGGTGAATTTTTAAACAATTTCCTTAAAATTTTCTTTCTGGACTAAAGGCTGCTAAATTCATGGAGGTTTTTTTATCGTTTATTAACTCAGAAACCAACTTTCCAGTTGCAGGCCCAAGGCTCCAACCCATCATCGCATGACCCGTAGCGATAATTAAGTTTTTAATACTTGTAGACTTGCCTATATACGGCAAACCGTCAGGTGAAACTGGTCGTAGTCCCGTTTTTGCACTTTCTATCTCAGCAAAATTAATTTCTAAATCAGGATAAAATGAATGTGCGCCATTGGCAATTGCCAACACACGTTCTTTTCTAACTATATTATTATTCCCAGAAAATTCCATAGTACCTGCGAAACGTGTAAAACCATTCATGGGTGTCACCGCCATTTTGGCTTCCATCAGTATAGCGGGCATTGATATACCTGTATTACGCGCAACATTAATACGATAACCTTTTCCACCTTGTAAGGAAAGCTTTAAATTCAACTTCTTAGAAAGTTCACCACTCCAAGACCCTGCGGCCAAAATCACTTTATCTGGGTGATAATTGTTCTTATCGGTTATAACTTCCTTTATTACGCCATTACTAGTCTTTATATCGATAACTTCTTCGTTGATGCAAATATTAACTCCAACACTTTTAAGATAATTTAACATCTTAGGCATAATTTCGGTTGGGGTCGTATGGCCGTCACATTCATAATGAATGGCTCCCTCTGCATCTATATTCACATTAGGTTCTATCTTTTTCAATTCAGAATTATTCAAATCTGAAACTTCAAGACCTAAGTAACTAGCTCTATCGGCAACCTCCTTTTCATGCAAGTAGCTTGCTTGGGTTTTATATAACATCAATAAACCTTTACGTTCAAGTTGAAACTCACCTAAATCACCCGAATTTCTAATATCTGTAAATAATTCTCTACTGATGAGGTTGATTTCTTTAATTACCGGAATCGCTTTTTCAACTTTAGCCTTTGTAGAAGACTTATGAAAATACCATGACCATTTCAAGAATTCGGCATCTAGTCTTGGTTTCATATAAAACGGACTTGCAGAATTGAACATCATTTTTATTCCTTTTGCAATCATACCTGGTGATGCTAAAGGTATTATATGACTAGGAGTTATATAGCCCGCATTTACAAATGAGGCTCCAGAGGTAATATCTCCCTTATCGATAACCGTTATTTGATGGCCTTCTTTACTTAAGTAATACGCAGAACATAACCCTACAATACCACCACCAATTATTACTATATTTTTTGCCATACTACTTGCTACTTAACCATTTCACGTTGACGAATTAAGGCTTCTAAAAAGTAATAATCAGCATAATTAATGGGCACATCAATTTCAGAGTCATTAGGTAGATGCCCTGTAGAATGTTTTAAGAGAAAACCTTCGTTCGTTCCCACTTCGGCCAAATAAGGCTCCTTGCTTAAAGTTTCTATGATTGTATTGGCTTCATTAATATAAGCTGAATTTAAATCATCTTCAACATAGGTGCTGAGTTCATAAAGTGCCGAAGCAGTAATTGCTGCCGCAGATGCATCACGAGGTGTTTGTGCTGTAACAGGTGCATTGTAGTCCCAGTAAGGAACTTTATCTTCTGGTAGGTTTGGATGATTCATTATAAACCGTGCAATATGTTTTGCTTGATTTAAATATTTAAGATTTTTAGTTTCTCTATACATTACTATAAAACCATACAGACCCCATGCCTGCCCCCTAGCCCACGCAGATTCATCTTTATACCCTTGAGCTGTGTTTCGCTTTAAAACCTCTCCTGTCTTGGTATCATAATCTAATACATGATACGAACTATAATCTTTTCTAAAATGCTTGGCCATAGTCGTATCTGCATGTATTACAGCAATTTGATAAAAAGTAGAATCACCAGAAATCTTTGTTGCCTCGAACATCATTTCTAAGTTCATCATATTATCAATTATTACTGGGCATTGCCAACGGTCATTAGATTCCCAAGACTGTATAATTCCTGCATTCGGTTTAAATCGCGAGGAAAGCGATTTAGCTGCTTGAACCATTACTTTTTCATAGTCAGCATTATTCTCATACTTCAATGCATTACCATAACTATCACCTATCATAAAGCCAAGGTCATGGGTACCTTCCCAATATTGTATCGTATCTAAAAGTTTTGTGTAGTGGGTGGCCCTATTCTTCCATTCCTCGTTATTGGTTAGTTTATATAAATTCCACATAGATCCTGGGTGAAACCCACTCGTCCAATCATAAACACCAACAGTATACAATTTACCATCAACAATGGTTCTTGGCATAGGGGTGTCAGTATCCATAAATGGTAATGCATTATCATACAAAAGTTCGTACTGTGCCGAAACCTTATCTAACAAGAGAACCGGCTGTTCAGATGCTACTTGCTTTTCTTTACAACTTCCTAATACTATTAACAGGAAAACATAATACAGACTAAATTTTTTCATTGGTTGATAGTTTAAAATTTTAAATTACTTGAAATCCATAAGCGTATGGATCATCATCATCAATGGTAATGGTGTTTTGACCATAAATTTTGGCCCAACCTTTTATACTAGGTATAATTGCCGGTTTCCCAGCTAAAGTAGTTTCTTCTTCAACCCGACCTATAAACCGAGAGCCAATAAAACTCTCATGAATAAAATCTTCTCTTAATGCTAACTTACCTTTAGCGTACCACTGTGCCATTCGTGCAGATGTACCAGTACCACAAGGTGATCTGTCAATAGCTTTATCTCCATAGAAAACAGCATTTCTAGCGGTTGCGGTTTCAGAAATAGTAGTACCCGTCCATAATAAATGACTTACATTTCTAATGGTTGAATCTATTGGATGTATAAAAGTATCTGGATATTTATCATTGATTTTCTCCCTTATTTCCTGACTGAACTGAATTAATTTGCTCGCAGAAAAATCTTGTATTCCTGTGAAGTTTTCTTGCGGGTCGACAATAGCATAAAAATTACCTCCATAGGAAACATCAAAAGTAAGCTCTCCCAAATCTGATGATACTATCATTAAATCTGTCGCTGCTAAATACGATTTTACATTCGTCAATTTCACCCAATCAACTTTAGATTTCGTCTGCTGATAACTAATATTAACCAAACCTGCAGGGGTTTCCATACGCACTTGTCCCGGAATTTTAGGACTTATTAATCCTTCTTCAATACCTATTGTAATAGCGCCAATGGTACCGTGACCACACATGGGTAGGCAGCCACTTGTTTCAATAAACAAAATTCCGAAATCATTGTTTGGATCACTTGGTGGATAGAATATACTACCGCTCATCATATCATGGCCTCGCGGCTCATACATTAACCCCTTTCGAATCCAATCAAATTCTTTTAAAAAATGTTGCCGCTTTTCGCTCATGGTAGCACCGACCAAATCTGGACCGCCATGTTTTATTACTCTAACAGGATTGCCACACGTATGGGCATCGATACAAACAAATGTATTACTGGCCATAAAAAAAATTATTTCGTACGATTAATATAATCGTTTACCCTGCGCTCTAAAATAGGTAATGTCACCGTACCCTGTTCTAAAACGATTTCATGAAAATCACGAATATTAAAATTCTCAGCTAAAACTTCTTCAGCTTTTTTCCGAAGTTCCCTGATTTTCAACTCTCCTATCTTATATGATATTGCTTGACCCGGCCATGCGATATAACGATCCGTTTCAGTGTTTATCTCATGTACCGATAAGGCTGTATTATTAGTCATGTAAGCAATCACTTCTTCTCTACTCCATCCTTTTGCATGAATACCGGTGTCTACAACTAACCTGCATGCACGCCACATTTCATAAGTCAATTTACCAAATTCTTCATAGGGCGTTCTATAAATACCTAGCTCATTACCTAAAAACTCGGTGTACAGTGCCCAACCTTCACCATAGGCAGATAAGTACATATCTCTTCTAAAATATGGAATACTATCGCCCAACTCCTTATTTAAACTGCCTTGTAAATGATGACCAGGTACAGCTTCATGTGCAGTCAATGAAGGTAAAGTATACAATGGTCTACTTTCTAGTTTATAAGTGTTCACCAAATAATACCCAGGTTGTGTTTCTGATGAAGGCCCCGAGTATCTGCCACCCGTATATTTGGGTGCGATGGCATCAGGTACTTTTATAACACCATAAGGGCGGCGCGGTAATGTTGAAAAATATTTTGGTAATTCTGCATCGATACGTTTTGCTATATCTCGTGCATTCATCAAAAGTTCATCACCTGTTTTTGCATAAAATTGAGAATCGGTTCTAAGAAAGGTTAAAAACTCTGAAAAGCTTCCTTTAAAATTTACCTTTTCGATAATAGCATTCATTTCAGACTTAATACGAGCGACTTCAGAAAGCCCTATTGTGTGAATATCATCTGCTGAATATTCGGTTGTAGTTGTATAATAATTAATTCTATTTTGGTAGAATTCTAAACCATTTGGTGTTTCAGATACTCCGATAGCATTTCGTGTAGACGGTATATAATCCGTTTCAAAAAAAGTTTTGATTTTTTTGAATGATGGCACCACCTTGTCCATTATAATGTTCTGGGCAGCAACTTTAACAGAGTCTTGTTGCACTTTGCTAATTACTTCAGGTAGCTGTTGTAAGGGTCCGTAGAAACTACTTTGCGAATAATCGTTTACAATATGAGTATCATAGGTAGATTCATATCCTTTAAAAATGATTTTAGGTTGAGAAACACCTTCTTTCAATCCCTTTTTTAATAAAATAATATGTTCATCAACAAAATCAGGTATAGCACTAAGCATTTTCAGATACTGTTTTGCATCTTCATAACTTAAAATTGGTGTTATCCTATAATTAAGATTTAAATGAAAACCTTGATCTGCTTGAATAGGATTCAAATACATTTTATATTGATACTCGTCAACCTCATTTTGGAGTTGAAATCTTAACAATTCACAAGAGATCAATTCAGTTTCAGTAAGTTCGGTTTTATCTAAACTCGCTAATATGGCAAGTTGCTTTTTAGCAAATTCAGCATCTTTTTTTGCTAAAGATTCTTTATGAACGCCTAAGGGGTGTTCACTTCTGTCAAAAGAACTGTACCCTTCAATTTCTGAAAGTATCGATGATAATGCTATTTCACTTTTTTGAGCTTGAGAATATATCGTAAATAGAAGTAACGACATATTTAAAATCGTAATTACATAGTTGAATTTATAACTCAAGCTTTTCATTAGTTCCATTTTTAATTGGTATAACTGCCTTCTTCTAAACGTACTATCCCTAAAGGATTTTCATCTTGTAGTGCTTTTGGAAGAAATTTATTCGGCCAATCTTGAAAAGAAACTGGGCGCACCCATCTTTTGATAGCCGACGTACCCACAGAAGTGAAACGAGCATCGGTCGATGCAGGAAATGGCCCACCATGAACCATTGAAGAACAAACTTCTACACCGGTAGGTACGCCATTAAATAAAATTCGCCCTACCCTGCTTTGAAGTGTATCAACAACATTACCATACGTTGCAAAATCCTTTTCGTTTCCTAATATTGTACCTGTTAGTTGGCCTTCTAAATTATTTAATACTTCTTCTAGTTGTGCCGCGTCTTTGCAACTTACAATTACAGAGAAAGGCCCGAAAACCTCTTTATGAAGTTTTGGATTCGCTAAAAACTTAGCACCACTTACCTTTAGTATTGTTGGTCGCGCTACATTCGCACTAGTTTCTTTTGTATAATCTGCGATAACAGTAACCCCATCTTGCCCAGACAAATCATTTTTACCCTCGGTATATTTACCATATATATTTGGATGCAACATGGAAGTAGGCTCAAGCTTAAGAATTTCTTGAGATAAGGTTTTGGCAAAAGCATCCATTTGCTCTCCTTTTATACCTAAAACCAAACCAGGGTTGGTGCAAAATTGACCTGCCCCCATAGTTATAGATGATGCGTATTTGGTTGCCCAGACTTGGCCAGAAGCCTCAAGTGCAGAAGGAAAAATTACTACTGGGTTTATACTGCCCATTTCTGCAAAAACAGGAATAGGCTCATCGCGTTCGTTTGCCAATTTATATAAGGCCATACCACCATGTAAACTACCAGTAAAACCAACAGCCTTCACTTTAGGGTGTTTTACCAATTGTTGACCAACCTCAAAACCACTACTATTTAAGTTTGAGAAAACTCCATTTGGCATTCCTGTTTGCTGAGCGGCTTTTATAATTGCCATAGAAACCAATTCGCCAGTTCCTGAGTGCATTGGGTGACTTTTTACAATCACAGGGCATCCTGCCGCAAGCGCGCTTGCGGTATCACCACCAGCAGTCGAAAATGCCAATGGAAAATTACTGGCTCCAAAAACCACCACCGGACCTAATGGAAATAACATTTTTCTAATATCGGCTTTAGGCATTGGCTCTCGGTCTGGTTGTCCTTTTTCAATTACAGCCTCTACCCAAGAACCTTCTTTCAATAGCGCCGCAAACGCTCTTAATTGTCCCATAGTACGACCACGTTCTCCGCGGGCCCTACCTTCTGGCAAACCAGATTCTTTACAATAGGTTTCTATCAATTCATCTCCCAAAGCCTCAATTTCAAGAGCTATCGCTTCTAAAAAACCAGCTTTTTTAATGCCAGAAATATCTTTATAAACCTTATAAGCTTCAGAAGCCAATTCAACCGCTTCATTAATCTCGACCGAGGTCGCCTCGTAAAATGTAAAATCGGTCTCTCTATTGGTTTTAGGATTGAATGTTTTATAGGTTACATCTCCTTGTTTTGATAACTTGTTTCCTATTATATTTTTTCCGCTTATCATTTTCTATTTTTATGTGGTACTCAAAAATAAAGAAAGAACCTGTAATAATTTCTGATTCTTACTTTACTTTTCAATCTAAATAATTTTCTGATTTCATCATAACTAATTAAAATACAACTAGTTAATTCCTTTATACTCTGGTAATTTAGGTCTAGATGCCATTCCTTTTTTAATAACAGCAGCTACACGTTCTCTTTCCGCACCGATTAAAGGCAACCTTGGCGCACGTACATTTTCAGTACCGATACCTGTAGCCACTTCTGCCATTTTAATATTTTGAACCAATTGCGGACTAATATCTAATTCTAATAATGGCAAGAACCATCTATATATCTCTAAAGCTTCTGCTATTCTTCCTGCTTTTGCAAGCTCGTAAACAGCACAAGTTTCTGCTGGAAAAGCACATACAAGACCAGCTACCCAACCATCGGCACCCATTAAAACACTTTCTAATCCTAAAGTATCGACACCTGTTAAAACTTTTAAACGATTACCGAATCTAGATTTTATTCGGGTAATATTTGAAATATCTCTCGTCGATTCTTTAACTGCTTGTATATTATCACAAACCATTAGCTCATCGAACATATCTAAAGTAACCATAATACCGTAATCTATAGGGTTATTATAAATCATAATCGGTAAGCTTGTGCTTTTGGCAGTTTCCTTAAAGTAAGTTACCGTTTCGTAATCATTGGCCTTATAGCGCATTGGCGGCAGCATCATTAAACCAGTAGCACCACATTCTTCGGCAACTTCTGCAGCATGAATAGCACCTTTAGTAGTCTGCTCTGCTATATTAATTATTACAGGAACCTCGCCCTTAACAAGCTTTACGGTTTCCTTCATTAATATTTTTTTCTCATCATAGGTAAGTGTACTCGCTTCTCCTAAAGTACCCCCAAGTATTATTCCGCTAACACCAGCGTCTAATTGCGCTTTAATGTTAACTGAAAACATATCTAAATCTAATTCATCTTTATTGGTAAACTTGGTAGTAACCGCAGGCATAACGCCTTTCCATGATATACTCATCTTATCTATTTTTAGTGATACCCAAAACTACAAGTAGCATACTAAACTTTGTACTAACATATTAACCAGACCTAAGACTATTCTACCCTATTATTATCTTTTATATGATTTAAAATGATAAATTAGATGCAAATGAAAGTGTATCCTTTTAAAATACCGAAACCTGTAGATGAACATTTAATTGTTCAGATTGACAAAGAGCCTTTATTCTATAATCGCTTACATCAACACGAAGAAATACAGATCAGCTATATCATAAATGGTACAGGAAAATTATTGGTTGGTGATAGTATACATCAGTTTTCAATAGGGGATATTTATGTAATAGGTAGTAATCTTCCACATATTTTTAAGAGCATACCGGGTGAATTAAACGCTCATATGGTTACTATTTTCTTTACCGAAAATACATTCGGAGTTGATTTTTTCAAGTTACCTTATTTCAAAGATTTACAATCTTTTTTCTTGAATTCAAATTGTGGATTCAAAGTATTATCAGGCAAAAAACAGACATCAGATTCCATATTAAAACTATCATCTCAAGACAAGTTAGAACGATTTGTTACTTTTTTAAAGCTATTAGCACTCTTAAATACAGTAACCATTGAGCCATTGAGCAAATTTATTTACTCGAAAACCTTAACATCTAATGAAGGTGAGCGCTTACAAGTGATATTCGATTTTGTTTTCAAGAACTTTCAAAAACCAATTGCGTTAAAAGAAATCTCTAAAATGGCATTCATGACACCCAATGCATTTTGCCGCTTTTTTAAACAACGTACCAATAAAACTTTTTTTCAATTTTTAATCGAGCTTAGAGTAGAACATGCATGCCAATTACTCAGTTCTAAGAAAGAGTTGAACATTAACCTTATTTCTGATTTGTCTGGTTTTAATTCAATTTCGAACTTCAACAAAAAATTTAAAAAGATAAAAGGCGTAACCCCTACACAATACCAACAATCCATTTTCATCTAGAATAGTGGGTTTCCTTATTTATTATCCACAAATATTTTATAATGAAAGATAGGTTTCTATATTTGCGCTTCTATAAATAAACAATTGCCCACGTGGTGAAATTGGTAGACATGCTACCTTGAGGGGGTAGTGTTCGTAAGGACGTGCTAGTTCGAATCTAGTCGTGGGCACAAAAAGGCTAGATTTATATCTAGCCTTTTTTATTTTGATAATTTTAACTTTCCAGTAGTACTAGACAAACCAATTAATTGTAAATTTGTTTAATCCTTTTTTAGAAAACATGAACAATGTAAAAAAGCAATTTAGTATTAGAGATTTAGAAAACCTCTCTGGTATTAAAGCACATACTATTCGAATTTGGGAAAAAAGATATAATCTATTATCACCAGAAAGAACAGACACTAACATTAGAATGTATAGCCTTTCAAGCTTACAAAAACTACTCAATGTTACGCTTTTGTATAATAACGGTCATAAGATTTCTAAAATCGCAAAAATTTCAGACCATGACATTCCCTATGTTGTAAGAGAAATTGTAGCAAAGCATAGTCATAAAAGTCAGGCCATTAATGCGTTTAAATTAGCGATGATCAATTTTGACCAGACCATGTTTTTTAATACCTATAATGCTCTTTTAGGAGAGAATTCTTTTCGTGAAATATTTAAGGAAACATTTGTGCCCTTGTTAAACGAATTAGGTCTTTTATGGCAAACAGATACTATTAGTCCTGCACATGAACATTTTATCAGTAGTTTAATTAAACAAAAAATTCTGCTGAATACCGAAAAGCTTCAACACTTAGAACCAACAAAAAAAGATAAAGTTTTTGTCGCTTTTTTACCTGAAAACGAAATTCACGATATAGGCCTTTTATATATTAATTATGAAATAATCTTAAAAGGATATAAATGTATTTATCTAGGACCAACCATTCCGATGGAAAATCTAGAAGACGTTTTAAAATATTTTGATGATATCTATTTTGTATCATATTTTACCGTTTTTCCTGAGAAAGACCGCATAAATAAGTACCTAGAAGATTTTAATACATTGGTGTCAAATTACAACAATCCTAATTTTTGGATATTGGGAAGACAAACCCATTATATTGACGAAAAAACAAAACCAAGCTTTTGTAGAACGTTTCATTCTATAGACAATTTGGTGAGTAACCTTTAATTGAAAGTTAATAAATGAAGAAAAATTGCATCGTAATAGGTTCTGGTTTCGCATCTTTATCAGCAGCGTGTTACTTGGCAAAAGATGGGTGGAACGTTTCTGTTTATGAAAAAAACGACTCTTTAGGTGGCCGAGCTTCTCAATTTGTTAAAGGCGGTTTCACCTTTGACATGGGGCCAAGCTGGTACTGGATGCCAGATATTTTCGATAAATTCTTTGCTGATTTCAATAAGAAAACTTCCGATTATTATCAACTAGATAAATTAAGCCCTGCATATAAAATCTTCTTTTCTGACGACATCATTACCATTGGTGATTCGATGGATAAAATTTGTGTGGAATTTGAAAGAATTGAATCTGGCAGCTCAAAAGAATTGAAAAAGTTCATACGAGAGGCTCAAATTAATTATGATATTGCCATCAATAAAATTGTTTTAAGACCTGGCCTTTCTCCCTTAGAGTTAGTAACTAAAGAAACCATTTTAAAAGTCGACCAATTTTTTAAGACTATAAGTTCTCAAGTTAGAAAGCGATTTAAAAATCCAAAATTGATATCTACTTTAGAATTTCCCGTACTATTTTTAGGTGCAAAACCTAGCAAAACGCCCTCATTTTATAGTTTTATGAACTTTGCTGATTTTGGTTTAGGTACCTGGCATCCTAAAGGCGGAATGTATGAAGTGATAAAAGCCATGCAAAATCTTGCTATTGAACTGGGTGTTACTATGCATACTTCCATGCCCATTGATAAAATATTAGTATCTAACGGAAAAGCAACAGGAGTATCATCTGGCGGAAAAATATTTAATGCAGATGTAATCTTGAGCGGTGCAGACTATCATCATTCAGAAAGCTTACTTGAACAAAAATATAGGCAATATTCAGAGGAGTATTGGGACAAGAAAGTATTTGCGCCATCATCATTGCTCTTTTATATTGGTTTTGACACTAAGTTGAAGAATGTAGAACATCATAATCTGTTTTTTGACACAGATTTTGAGCTGCACGCAAAAGAAATATACGATAACCCACAATGGCCATCGAATCCATTATTTTATGCGAATTTTCCATCAATAACGGACACTAGCATGGCTCCAAAAGATTGCGAAACCGGTTTTTTCTTGGTACCCATTGCTACCAATTTAGAAGATACACAAGATTTAAGAGACCAATATTTCGAATTAATTATGAATAGATTCGAATTAAGAACTGGTCAAAACATCAGAAATAATATTATATTCAAGGAAATATTTTGCGTTAATGATTTTAAGGAGCGTTACAACTCATATAAAGGAAATGCCTATGGCATGGCAAACACTCTTACGCAAACGGCGTTTTTGAGACCCAATTTAAGAAGTAAAAAAGTAACTGATTTATATTTTACAGGGCAACTGACTGTACCTGGCCCCGGAGTTCCTCCCGCATTGATCTCTGGTAAATTAGTGTCAGAATTAATTATAAAAGATAATTAGTTTAACGCATGAAAGTAACTTTTGACGAAGTCTCGTACCAATGTAGTAAAGTCGTTACTGAACGATACAGCACTTCGTTTGCTTTAGCAACAAAGATGCTTCATTCTTCTATTCGTGGCCATATATATAATATTTACGGTTTTGTTCGCTTTGCCGATGAAATTGTAGATACATTTCATGATTATAACAAAGTAGTACTCTTTGATAAATTTGAACAAGAGCTAGAGTCCGCTCTAATTGATAAAATTAGTCTGAATCCTATTTTAAATTCTTTTCAACATACCTTTCATACGTTCAATATTCCTAAGCATTTGGTAGATTCTTTTATGAAGAGCATGCGAATGGATTTAGTAAAGAATGTATATCTAACAGATGCAGAATACAAAGAATACATTTATGGGTCAGCAGATGTTGTTGGTTTAATGTGTTTAAAAGTATTTGTAAAAGGTGATGTTAAGGAATATGAAAGATTAAAGGAATCTGCAATGGCTTTAGGGTCGGCATTTCAAAAAGTAAATTTCTTAAGAGATGTAAAGGCAGATTTTGAAGAATTAAATAGATCATATTTCCCAAACACCAATTTAAAAGAGCTTGATGAAAATTCTAAAAAACGAATTGTTGAAGAAATTAAAGCAGATTTCAAGTTAGGTTATGAAGGAATTGTCGGCTTACCCACAGAAGCTAAATTCGGTGTTTATACAGCTTATAAATATTATTATAAATTATTGAAAAAACTGCAAAATACACCTTCTTTAGAAATTAAAAATGCGAGAATAAGGGTGCCTAACTATGAGAAATTTGGTCTTTTGGCACGGTCTTATGTTAAATTTAAAATGAACTTAGTATAATGAATATAGTAGTTTGGATATTAATATTTTTAGGAACCTTTTTGTTCATGGAATTTATGGCTTGGTTTACGCATAAATTTATAATGCATGGTTTTCTATGGACTTTACATAGAGATCACCACAAGAAAGATCATGAATCATGGTTTGAAAGAAACGATGCCTTCTTTATTTTTTACGCTATCGTTAGTATGTCTTTATTCTATTCTGGCAACACTGGTTTTTGGTACGGCTATCCACTAGGGTTTGGAATATTGGCGTATGGCATAGCTTATTTCTTAGTTCATGACATATTCATTCACCAACGCTTCAAACTCTTTAGAAACGCTAATAATTGGTATAGCAGAGGTGTTAGAAGAGCTCACAAAATGCATCATAAGCATTTAGGAAAAGGTGATGGAGAATGTTTTGGTATGCTCTTCGTTCCTTTTAAGTATTTTAAAAAGTAATTATGGCTAAAGTTCTGGTAATTGGTGCCGGCATTGCTGGTATAGCCAGTGCTTTACGCTTTCGAAAGAAGGGCTATGAAGTCATAGTTTTAGAAGCCAATAGTTATCCTGGCGGTAAATTGCATGCAAAAGAACAAGATGGTTTCCGATTTGATCTAGGGCCATCATTATTTACAATGCCTCATTTAGTAACTGAATTATTTGAGCTGTTTAATAAACAACCAGAAGACCACTTTCAATTCAATCAAAAAAAAAATATTTGCAACTACTTTTGGGAAGATGGACATCGTTTTAATGCCATTTCCAACAAACAGGACTTTATAAACTCTGCGGCCAAAAGTTTTAATGAACCAGCAGAGCATATTTCAAAATATATTGAGCGAAATAAAAGAAAGTATGATCTGACCGCTTCCTTATTTCTAGAAAAATCACTTCATAAATTACAAACTTATTTATCTAGACAGACTATACAGGCAATATTGCAAATTGGAATTCTAGATGTAAATTCCACATTAAACAAAATAAACGAGCGTAGTTTTAAGAATCCTAAATTGGTGCAATTATTTAATAGGTATGCCACCTACAATGGATCCTCCCCTTATCAATCTCCTGGAATTATGTCAATGATTCCACATTTAGAAATGGATTTTGGTACATTTTTTCCAAAAGGTGGAATGCATCAAATAAGTTTAAGCCTCTATAAATTAGCCTTGGACCAAGGTGTCCAATTTAATTTCAACGAAAAAGTTGAACGAATTATAATAGAAAATAATAGTGCTACAGGAGTAAAAACCATTAAAAAAAATTATATAGCTGATAAAATAGTTTCCAACATGGACATCTACCCTACGTATAAACAATTATTACCTAATGAAAAATCACCTAAAAAAACCTTGGCACAAGAACGTTCTAGTTCAGCGTTAATTTTTTATTGGGGAATTGAAAAAGAATTTCCAGAACTGGATTTACACAATATTTTTTTCAGTGCGTCATATGAAAAAGAATTCTCTGCTATTTTCAGGGATAAAACAATATTTAATGACCCCACGGTTTATATCAACATTACTTCAAAAGAAAATCCAACAGATGCTCCAGAAGGTCATGAAAACTGGTTTGTTATGGTTAACGCACCAGGAAATTATGGGCAAGATTGGGAAGCATTAAAGAAACGGGCAAGAAAAAATATAATACTGAAACTGAACAGGATATTAAAGATAGATATAGAAAAATTAATTACTACAGAACATGTGTTAGACCCTATGGGTATCGAATCTAATACAAGTTCCTATAGAGGTGCATTGTATGGAGCTGCGAGTAATAACAAATATGCAGCTTTCTTGAGACATCCAAATTTTTCACGTTTAATTAAAAATTTATATTTCTGTGGTGGGTCGGTGCATCCTGGTGGTGGCATTCCATTATGTCTATTATCCGCAAAAATAGTTGATGACTTAGTTCCCGAAACAATTACCCATGCTTGATATATTAAAAAAAAATAAAGTTTGGCTGAGTGTTGGAATCATCTGGTTATTCCATATCTCAGCAGTTATTGGTATCACTTTAGGCAATTTAAATTGGTTTATTGAGAAAACACCAATAAACCTAGGACTCTCATTTTTTCTTTTTTTATTTATTTATCCAATCAACAATTTAAAGAAAGTTACAGCGCTTCTTCTCTTTTTTGTTGGAGGTATGTTTGCAGAATGGCTTGGCGTAAACTATCAAATTCTATTTGGCGAATATAAGTACGGACATAATTTTGGGCCTAAATTAGACGGAGTGCCTTACTTAATTGGTGCCTATTGGGCGTTATTGACATTTATAACAGCAAGTATATTAGATTTTACCACGCTGCCCTACCGTGTAAAAATAATAGGTGCTGCTGGGTTAATGGTAATTCTTGATTTTTTTATGGAAAAAAGCGCTCCAACATTTCATTTTTGGACGTTTAGTGGTGGTATGCCAACTTTTGAAAATTATTGGACTTGGCTTTTGGTGGGCATTCTTTTTCAAGTTGTACTTAAACTATTTAACATAAAGGGGAACCAAGTATTTTCCCTTAACTTGTATTTAGCACAGCTATGTTTTTTTGTTTACTTTTATTTTTATGATTGACAACTAGCCTTAAAACTAACGAAGTATATTAATAAAAAAGCGATTGTTTTTTAAATAGGTTTAGAGAAATCGGGATTAGAAAGGGAGTTCTCCCATTGCCTCCCAAGTACCAATTGACTTATAGGGTTGAAATCTAGAAAAAAGCTCCTCACTATACCAATTTAATTTTTTTGTTTTTTCAATTGCCTGTACATGCTCTTTACTGCCATAAGCAAACTGCATAAGCGACTCTTTATCCTTCCAAATACTGAACGTAGCCATTTGTAAAAATGGAACTTCGCCTATCCCCTTTGTAAACATAAGTCCTTTATTATTTTCTAATGATTTTTGGGAAGTGGGCACATATTTCCAAAATTTATATAGTAAACTTAACTTAATGGTTGCCCTAGTTATAACGGCTATATATGGATTATTCTCAGTTATACTATCACTTTTGACAAAAGGATTTTTACCAGACCATTCACCTTTAGCTTTAATGTTTTTCAAAAATAGCGAACAACGCTCTGTTGCCTTTTTTAGATATCTTTTCATTAATTCAGATTCTTCAAAAAAGACATTGGCTTCTTCCTCGTTCTCCCAAATTTGAAGTAATACGTAAACTGACCAGTCTGCAAATGGATTGAACCCATCCTTTCCACTACCCATTAATTTATAATCCTGGAGCCCTTTAACCTCGGATAATGCTACATGTGCAAATTGCATCATACCAAAAGCCCAAATTTTATTTCGTAAAGTGTGGTATTTAAAAAAAGTTATCGTCGTAACTTGAGACATATTTTATTCCGAAATAAGCTCATTTAGCAGTGTATCCACTTTTTCATTGTCCCAATCAGCAATAGCGTTTTGGTGAATTACGATAAAACCGTTTTTATCTATTACGTAAGAACCTGGTGGCTTAAGTAATGATAATGGACTCTTTTCTCCTATAATTTGGTACGTTACAGGAAATGTGTACCCCTGCTCTTTCATAAAAAGTTCAACAGGCTCTCTTTCCTCGTTTGTTATAATATAGAACTTTACCTTATTCCCAAAAGTATCATACAAGTACTGAATGTCTTTTAATTGTGCCTGTGATGGCATGTGCCAGGATGTCCAAAAAGTAATGAAGGCTACTTTTCCTTTAGTTTCATTAAAATTGATAAATTTCCAACTCTCATCTTTAAGCTTCCAATCATAATCGGAAATTTTACCTCTTTTTTCTAGCTGTATAATGGTTGGTGAAGTAGCAAAAATTCTATTAAGGAGTATTTTGCTGTAATCACCCAAAGGCGTAACAAAAAATGAAAGCACAAATGCAATAATCATTAGGGTAAAAACCGTCTGTCTCTTCATTGGAATTTAATAGGGTTCAAAACTAAAAAACTCCTGATAATAATCAGGAGTTTTGCTTACTTATTTTAAGCTATTGATTTATGAAGCGTTTTCTCTCTTAATTACATTAAGAGCAGAACCTTCTCTATACCATCCTATTTGGGCAGCATTATACGTATGATTTACTTTAATTACATCTTTACTACCATCAGCATGAACAACCTCGATTGTTAATTGTTTGTCTGGTGCAAATTCTGAAATATCAAGAAAGTTAAATGTATCATCTTCTTGAATTAGGTCATAATCACTTTCATTTGTAAAAGTCAAACCTAACATTCCTTGTTTTTTAAGGTTTGTTTCATGTATACGTGCAAATGACTTCACTATAACGGCAGCAACCCCTAGATGACGTGGCTCCATTGCAGCGTGCTCACGAGAAGATCCTTCACCGTAGTTATGATCACCAACAACAATACTTCTTACACCAGCAGCTTTATATGCACGCGCTGTATCAGGAACACCACCAAAGTCTCCTGTTAATTGATTTTTAACCAAATTAGTTTTGTGACCAAAGGCATTAACAGCACCAATTAAACAGTTATTCGATATATTATCTAAATGACCACGGAAACGTAACCACGGACCTGCCATTGAAATATGATCAGTAGTACATTTACCAAAAGCTTTAATCAATAATTTAGCTCCTTTTAAGCTTTCATCTTTTATCGGGGTAAATGGCTCTAATAATTGTAGTCTTTCAGAATCTAAAGCTACTTTAACAGCTACACCAGAACCATCTTTATCTGGAGCAAGGTAACCTGCATCTTCTACTTCAAAACCTTTTGGTGGTAATTCCCATCCCGTTGGCTCATCAAACATTACTTCTTCTCCATTTTCATTGATTAATTTATCCGTCATCGGATTAAAATCTAATCTACCTGCAATTGCAATAGCTGCAGTTATTTCTGGAGAAGCTACGAAAGCATGCGTATTTGGATTACCATCTGCACGTTTAGCAAAGTTTCTATTGAAAGAATGTACAATACTATTTTTAGGTGCATTTTTAGGATCACTGTAACGAGCCCATTGACCGATACATGGTCCACAAGCATTTGTGAATATTTTAGCATCTAATTTCTCGAATATTCCAAGAATACCATCACGAGCAGCTGTAAAACGTACTTGTTCTGAACCAGGGTTAATTCCTAATTCAGCCTTCATTTTTATTCCTTTATCGATAGCTTGTTGTACGATTGAAGATGCTCTAGACAAATCTTCATAAGAAGAGTTTGTACAAGAACCTATCAGTCCCCACTCAACAGCTAGTGGCCATTCATGAGCAGTCGCCTTTTTAGTCATATCATGACCAACTTTAGTGGACAAATCTGGTGTAAAAGGACCATTCAATAATGGAGTTAATTCTGACAAGTTAATTTCAATAACTTCATCAAAATATTTTTCTGGGTCTGCATATACCTCGTCATCAGCCGTTAAATGTTCTCTAACTTTGTTTGCAGCATCAGCAATATCAGCTCTATCGGTAGCTCTTAAATAACGCTCCATAGAGTCGTCATAGCCAAATGTAGATGTAGTAGCACCAATTTCAGCGCCCATATTACAAATAGTACCTTTACCAGTACATGATAAAGATTTAGCACCAGAACCAAAATATTCTACGATTGCTCCTGTTCCACCTTTTACGGTAAGAATTTCAGCAACCTTAAGGATTACATCTTTAGGTGCCGTCCAACCAGAAATTGTTCCAGTTAACTTAACACCGATTAATTTTGGAAACTTTAATTCCCAAGCCATGCCTGCCATAACATCAACAGCATCAGCTCCACCAACACCAATTGCAACCATTCCTAATCCACCAGCATTAACAGTATGTGAATCTGTACCGATCATCATACCTCCTGGAAATGCATAATTCTCAAGTACAACTTGGTGAATGATACCTGCACCTGGTTTCCAAAAACCAATTCCGTATTTATTTGAAACCGATTCTAAAAAATCGAATACTTCAGCACTGGTTGTATTTGCAGATTTTAAATCTGCAGTAGCACCATTTTTTGCCTGAATCAAGTGATCACAGTGAACAGTAGTTGGCACGGCTACTTTAGGTTTACCAGCTTGCATAAATTGCAATAAAGCCATTTGAGCGGTTGCATCTTGACAAGCGATACGATCCGGAGCAAAATCAACGTAATCTTTACCTCTTGTAAACGCCTTACTTGGCGTGCCATCCCATAGATGAGAATACAAAATTTTCTCAGAAAGAGTAAGAGGTTTCCCTACAATATTCCTTGCCTCGTCAACACGTTTAGCCATATTGGCGTAAACTTCTTTTATCATATCAATATCAAATGCCATTCTTTATCTAATTTTATGTTAGCGCAATTCGGTAAATTTAAGAAAATCTATAACGCAATTAAAATTAAATAAGTATGATTATTAGCTTTTTCTTAAATAGGATAAAATAGCAAGATGTACCATATTCTATTGAAAGTGACTATTCCATAATTTTACTTACGAAAAACTTAGAAAGTAAGGGATTGTTTTAAAGCAATTTATCTATGATATCCTCTTCTGTGATACCTTCGGCTTCTGCTTTATAATTTTTGATAATTCGATGGCGAAGTATACCTTTTACTACCACATGAACATCTTCTATATCTGGAGAAAATTTACCATTAATTGCAGCATTTGCCTTGGCACCTAAAATAAGATTTTGCGATGCCCTTGGGCCAGCACCCCAATCTAAATATTGCTTTACAAAATCTGAAGCTGAATCTAAATTTGGTCTAGTACTATTCACTAATTTAACAGCATACTCTACAACATTATCAGCAACAGGAATTCTTCGAATTAATTCTTGAATTTCTATAATGTCTTTGGCGTTAAAAAGCGGGTTTATTGTCTGCTTAATATTAGCTGTTGTATTCTTAACCACTTGAATTTCTTCTGCAACAGAAGGGTATTTTAATTCTATCGCAAACATAAAACGGTCTAATTGGGCTTCAGGTAAAGGATAAGTTCCTTCTTGCTCAATAGGGTTCTGGGTTGCCAAAACAAAATATGGTAATTCTAATTTATGCTGATGGCCGGCAATAGTAACCGATCTTTCTTGCATTGCCTCTAAAAGTGCCGCCTGCGTTTTTGGTGGCGTTCTATTAATCTCATCAGCCAAAATGATGTTAGAAAAAATAGGACCTTTAAGAAATTTAAAATTTCTATTCTGATCTAATATTTCACTACCAAGTATATCACTAGGCATTAAATCTGGTGTAAATTGTATTCTTTTAAAATCTAACCCTAAAGCTTGAGCAATGGTATTCACCATCAACGTTTTTGCTAGACCAGGAACACCTATCAATAATGAGTGACCACCCGTATAAATTGAAAGCAGAATCTGTTCAATTACCTCTTCTTGACCAACAATAACCTTTGCTATTTCTTTTTTAAGCTCGGCATGTTTTACAACTAGGCGTTCTATAGCGGCAACGTCTGACATATATCTATTCCTTTACCCAATTGTTAGCAAACTCACAATCTCTGTTATCGTCGTTCACACTAATATAGGTCTCTTCAATATGCTCGTCCATCCATTTTTTAATGGCATTATACTTTTTCTCAGTAAGTGCTAAATCTTGAATTTTGGTATAATCTTTTGAGAAATTAGCCACGTGCTCATCAAATCTATTGGTAATCTTTAGAATCTTATATTTTGGTGGACCACCTCGGGGATCTTGCTCTAATACCGGATAAGTAATTTCATTATCCTTTAAATTCTGAACTTGATTATATAAAGTAGGATCCATTTTAGTCAGTTCGAATCTTGAACTGAAATCTTGAGGGTTTCTTAGCAATCCGCCATCAAACTTAGTTTCTTTTTCATCAGAGAAATTCAGTGCGGCTTCAGCAAAAGTAAATTCTTTATTGATTATTTTTTTACGAATACTATCCAATTCCTTCTTTGCTTCATCAAGCACATTTTGAGAAATTTCTGGTTGAATAAGAATATGTCTTAAATCTAATTCTTGACCTCTAATCTTCTCAATAAAAATTATGTGATATCCAAATGTAGTTTCGAAAGGCTCAGATACCTCACCCTCTTTTAAACTAAAGGCAACATCTTTAAAAGTCTTATCAAAGCCTGTAGTTTTTGTAATACTATAAAAACCACCCTTAGATTTTGAACCAGGATCTTGAGAATATAATATAGCCTTTACACTAAAACTTGCATCGTTATCGTCAACATCGGCTTTAATCTGATTAAGCTTATCTATTACTTTTTGTTTTTCTTCTTCAGATGGTTTTGGCTCCTTTGTGATTTGTGCTATTTCTAATTCAGCACCAAAATTTGGACGTTCATCTTCAGGTATCTTGTTAAAGAATTGACGAACCTCTTCAGGTGTAATTTCAATTTCTTTAATGATATCTTGCTGCATACGCTCAGAAAGCATTCGCAATTTATTTATTTTGTATAACTCTTCTCTAAAAGTCGCTTCATCTTCTTTCTTGTAGTACTTCAAGACTTTATCCATAGAGCCTATTTGTTGCACTAAAGATTGTAATTGACGATCACCTGTTGCATTCACCTCATCATCAGACACCAAAATACTATCTTGAACAGCCTGATTAGCATATAAACGGTCTTCCATCAATTTACCTAAAAGGCCACAGTGGGTAATATCTTCTGTCGAAGCTCCCTGACTTTTCAAATCAATTAATGTTTTTTCTATATCAGAATCTAAGATTACATAATCACCAACAACAGCGGCAATACCATCTAATTTAACTCTTTTGAAATTGATTGATGAGTCCTTTTTTGAAACAGTTGCTTCTGCAACAGCCTCGATTGGCTCAACTTCATTATCGGTTACTGTAGGTATGGAATCTTGTGCTGCAACAACACTAGAAAACAGCATAACCGAACCGATATAAATACTATTTGTTACTTTCGAAAACTTCAAATTCTTTATCCTTGATTGCTTCATCTAATAATTCAGTTTCTAATTTACGCAGGTAGTCCATTTTTCTGCGGCTTAATAAAACTTGTTCTATGGTAGGCTTAATAAAAGATAAGGGTGCAATTTCATTAACATCCTTTATTTCTTCTATTTTCCCCAAATATACCCCGATTGAATCCTCCAATTCAAAAAATTGTGAATTTTTTAAGTACTTATCGGCATTGTCAATGTTAATTGGCGGTATTTCTTCGAAAATTCTCGTGTAACGTACCCAAATAGAATCGTTAAAGTTTAACTTATTGAATTGAACACCGATAGAATCTAAATAACGAACATCTTCATTCTTAAACCTCTTTAACCGTTTAGACACCTCATCTTTATCCATAAATCCTTTTGGTAAAGAGACAAAGCGTATTCTAGCAATTCTTTCTTTAAGTTTAAAATTTTCTTTTCCCTTTTCGTAGAAAGCTTCTAGTTGAGCATCCGTAATAACGGTATCTGTAGCTTGCGAAACCAAAGCTTCCTTATAAACACGGGTATACAAATCAGTTCTATAGTCGTCTACCAGTGCATTGTACTCCGCTAATTTGTCTTCAGACAAATTAATTTTGGCTTTTGACAGTAGTAATTGTTTTGATGCCCAATTATTAATATAGTTGACAGCAAAAGAAGCACTGTCCCCTTTTGTCATGTTTTCAGTAATCAATGGCGCTAAATCTTTTTGAAATAAATAAACATCTCCTACTCTAGCAATTGGGTTCTTCTGCTCTTCTTTTTTAAAAAGACCATCACAAGAAACGACTCCAACAGATAGCAATCCTATTAGTAAAATAGAATATGCTTTAAGGACTATAAGTTTTGATTTAATAATAAACATCAAGCAAAAATAGCAATAACCCTATCGTGTGCAAATGCTTATTGATTTACTTAACACAAATTTTGGTGTTACAATATAGAACGAAAACCTTATTATGGATTAAAAATGAAGGTTTGCAATGTTGTAAACTATTGCACATTAGCAAATGAACTAATGATTTTTAGGTAAATTTGCCTATCTATAGTCGTTAATTTTAAAACCATCAATTACTTGAGTAGACAAATAAAATTACTTTGGGATTTTAGAGGACCCGCTGCGCTAAAAACAGCTGAGCACCATGAAAAGCATTTAAAGGAGTTTATTGCTATGGAAAATACAGCCCTTAATATTACAGGTTTTAAAGAAATCAATGATATGCATAGCATCGCCTTTATGGTAGTGGAAGAAAAAGAAATGATTTCGGTTAGGGATATGCTAAAACCACATCGTGGCGAAGTATACACACCTTAAAAAATTCATTATTCATGAAACAACTCTTACTTCTCATATCCTGTATTTTTTTAATCTCTTGCTCTTCAAAAGAGCAAAATTTAAATTTTCTTGAGACGGCTTTATCTTCCAAAAATCCAAAAATTAAAAGGGTGATGGATAGTATTGAAAATTATCAGGTTCAAATACGATACACCCAGATTGATAGAAGAAATGATAGTGTGATTTTCACTGACTATGATTTTCAAGTAAACGATAGTAATTATTTTTATCCAGCAAGTACCGTTAAATTCCCGACCGCAGTATTGGCCTTAGAAAGATTAAACACTACCGATACACTAACTATGAACACCAGATACTATGTAGAAGGTGATACCATTGAAAGTACTTTCAAACAAGATGTATCTGAAATTTTTGCAGTAAGTGATAATTTAGCCAACAATAGGTTAGTAGAATTATTAGGCTTCGAGGAAATTAATAATTCCTTAAGAAAAAAGGGCATTACACCCGTTAGAATTGCACATAGGCTTGGGCAACATTCAGATGATTTAAGAACCAAACCATTAATAGTTTATTTAAATGATTCTTCCACTGGTATAACCAAATCAATATTAAACAAGACTCCTTTAGAACTAAACCTTTTGAACATAACTAAAGGATCTGGTTATTACCAAGATGATATTTTGATTATAGAACCTTTTGATTTCAGTAGCAAAAATTACTTTCCTATTTCATCGCAACACAATCTTATAAAAAGAGTCATCTTCCCTCAAAATTTCGATATAAGCGAACGTTTTAATCTAAGTGTTGAACAGCGTAAATATTTGTTATCAACTATGCATACCGTACCTCGAAAAGCAGGGTATGACCAAAATTCATATTATGACGGGTACTGCAAGTTTTTCATCTATGGGGATACCAAAGAAAATATACCTGAACATCTTGAAATTTATAATAAAGTGGGCTTTGCATATGGAACCTTAACCGATTGCGCCTATATAAAAGATACCAAAAAAAATATCGATTTTCTTTTAACTGCCACTATCTTGGTAAACAAAGATGGAATATTCAATGATGATGCATATGAATATGATGAAATTGGTATTCCATTTTTAGCACAATTAGGGAGAGAAATATATCAACAGGAATTAAAACGTAAATAATACCCGAAACCGCAAGAGAAATTATGCAAGAAAATTCCAATAAAACAAGAATTAATAAATATCTAAGCGAAGCAGGGTATTGTTCTCGTAGAGCCGCAGATAAACTTATAGAGCAGGGTAGGGTTACTATTAATGGTGCCGTACCAGAAATGGGTACAAAAATCTCTACAGGTGATGTTGTAAAGGTTGACGGTGAATTAATAAAGGAACCTAAAGGAAAATCAACTTATTTAGCTTTCAACAAACCTGTCGGAATAGTCTGTACCACAGATACAGGTGTTGAAAAAGATAATATCATTGACTACATCAATTACCCTAAACGTATTTTCCCTATTGGTAGATTAGATAAACCCAGTGAAGGACTTATTTTTCTTACTGATGATGGTGACATCGTGAATAAAATTTTGAGAGCACGTAACAATCATGAGAAAGAATATTTAGTAACTGTTGACAAACCTATTACTATAGATTTTCTTAATCGTATGCGTAGAGGTATTCCCATCTTAGATACAGTAACTAGAGAATGTGAAGTTTTTGAAGTTAGCACGTATCAATTTCGAATTATTTTGACTCAAGGTCTCAACAGGCAGATACGTCGAATGTGCGAGTATTTAGAGTACCGAGTAAAAAAGTTGAAACGAATTAGAATCATGAATGTACATTTAGATGTACCAGTTGGAAAATGGAGAGACCTTACCGAGGAAGAATTGAAAGAAATTAATAGACTAGTAAGTTCATCTTCTAAAACCTTCGACACCAACCAGTAATTTGAATTAAATTCTATGGTTTTCAAAAGGTTTAACAGTCAAATTATTGCTCAAAAATCAAGCTTAATTCACTAAAAATCATTACCTTAATATGAAAAAGAAACGTAATGAAAACAGCACAAAATATCAAATCAGGAAAGTATAAGACAAAGTTCCTGCTACTTATTTTTCTCTTTATAGGTACAGGAGCAAATTTAATTTTTGCACAAAATCCAAATTTCATAGAATATACAGGTGAAGTTCTCGATTCGAACAATAAGAAACCTTTAGTATTTGCTACACTAACAATTGAGAACACTAATCACAGTACTATTACCAATTCAGAGGGGCATTTCGCTCTCAAAGTACCCAATGATGCCGTAAATGGAAATTTAATAATTGGATTTTTAGGATATAAAACAAAGTCAATTCCGCTAGCTGAATTGGATAAGGATAGCAGCAAGATATTGATGGATGAATTTGCAATGGCACTATCAGAAGCAAGAATAGATGCTCCTAATGATGCTAAAACATTAGTAATGGAGACGCTTAATCAGAAAGGCGAAAATTACCTGAACGAGAATACAGTAATGACAGCTTTTTACAGAGAAACCATTAAAAAGCGAAGAACAAATGTTAGTTTATCAGAAGCTGTTGTAAATATCTATAAAGCTCCATATTCATCTAACAAAAATGATGCGTTAGAATTATACAAGGCAAGAAAGAGTACCGATTACAATAAATTAGATACTGTTGCCTTAAAGTTACAAGGTGGTCCTTTCAACACATTATTTGTAGATATGGTTAAGTATCCTGATTATATCTTCACTGAAGAAACCCTCTCCTATTATGACTTTTCTTTCGATACATCAACACGGGTAAATGATCAATTAATTTATGTGGTCGATTTTAAACAAAAGCCAGAAATCATTGACCCTTTATTTAAAGGGAAATTATACATCGATGCAGAAAATAAAATTTTAACTAGTGCCGTATACTCATTAAATATAACGGACAGAAAATTAGCTTCTCAAATGTTTGTGCGCAAAAAACCTAGAAATGCAGAAGTTTGGCCAACTGAAGTATCTTATAGAGTGGATTATCGGGAAAAAAATGGAAAATGGTATTACGGGTATAGTAATGTACTTTTAGAATTCAAGATTAACTGGGACAAGCGCTTGTTTAATTCTGTCTATAGTATGAGCTGTGAAATGGCCATTACAGATTGGGAACGAAATATTGATAATGTTATACCAAAGTCAAAAAATAGAATTAAGACCTCTATAATCTTAAGTGACGAATCTATCGGTTTCGCGGATCCAAATTTCTGGGGAGAATATAATATTATTGAACCTGAGAAATCAATAGAATCTGCCATTAAAAAAATACAACGACAGTTACGTAGAGGTAAGTTTGATACTGACGGTACATCTAAACCATGAGCAAAAAAAAATAAATTATAAAGCCCATCTAAATTATAGATGGGCTTTTATTTTAGGGGAAACTAAAATTACTTAGGCATTACAACAGTATCAATTGCATGTATAACACCATTACTTGTAGCCACATCTGCCATAACAACAGTAGCCATGTTTCCTTTTTCATCTTCCAACATTACTTTATCACCATTCAATGATAATATAATTGTACCACCTTGTACAGTTTCAATAGGAAAAGAACCTTTATTTCCCTTAATAGCTTTTACGACATCACCAGCCATATATTTACCGGCAACAACGTGATACGTTAACAAACCAGCTAAAGCCACTTTACTTTCAGGTTCTAACAAGCTTTCTACAGTACCAGATGGTAGTGCGTCAAAAGCACTATTTACAGGAGCAAAAACTGTAAATGGCCCTTCACTGCTAAGTGTCTCTACTAAATCAGCAGCTTTAACGGCAGTAACCAAGGTTGTGAAATTTTCATTCCCAGCGGCAACACCGACAATTGTTTCAGATTGCGCGAATGAAGTAGAAACAAATAATAAAAAGGCACTTAACGTTGTAATTTTTAAAATTTTCATAGTTCTTTTTTTTAGATTTCTGTAAATGTAGTTGGTTACATTTCAAAAGAATCTTAAATTTTGTTTAATTTATTTTAAATTATGTTAAACATAATTTAAAATACTGAAAATCAACAATTATAAAAGTTATTCGCTAGAAACTAGGAGATAAAAATGAAAGCTTACTAGATACTTCGGATAAAAAACTTTGTAGTAAAATTAATCTAAGAATTACAATAGCAATTAATAAGTCTTAAAACCAGTAAATATCTTCATGAAAATTTATATGATAATAGGCATTAATTAATAAGAGGTGATATTCTCCGTTTTATTGGGTCACATCACCTCTTAATAATATGTTCTAAAGGTCGTTGAACTATAGAGACTATACTTTTTACTATATATTGATTATTAAATCACAAATTCACTTTCTAGTTAGCAACCTCGCTGATGAATTTCAATCGGTATAGGCGAAGTTCCTCTTCTTCGTATTCACCGTCAAATTCACTCATAGCTTCCTCCAAATCATCGGTATCAGCTTCTAAAAAGTACTCATGAATTTCTTCTTGTTGATCCTCATCTAAGATTTCATCAATCCAATAATTCAAGTTTAATTTAGTACCACTATAAACGATTTGCTCCATTTCTTTAATAAGATCCGGAATTCCCAAGCCTTTCGAGGAAGCAATATCCGACAAAGGTAATTTTCTATCCACGTTCTGAATCACATAAAGTTTCAAAGCAGAATTAGCACCAGTACTTTTAACAACCAAATCATCTGGCCTAATAATATCATTTTCGGTTACATAATCATTAATAAAAGTAATGAAAGGCTTACCGTATTTTTTTGCTTTCCCTTCACCTACCCCATGAACATTCAACAATTCATCATGAGTAATAGGGTATTTCAATGCCATATCTTCTAATGAAGGATCTTGAAACACAACAAATGGAGGCACTCCTAATTTTTTAGCTTGTGCCTTTCTTAAATCTTTTAATTGTTTTAAAAGTCGCTCATCTGCAATACCACCAGATTTCGCAGCTCCTACAATAGCATTATCATTTTCAGCATTATAAACATGATCTTTGGTCATCATAAATGAAACCGGAGTTTTCAAAAATTTCTTTCCATTTTCAGTCAAATGCAAGACACCATACTGCTCTATTTCTTTTCTTAGAAGACCTGCTACTAGAGTTTGGCGCACTAATGCCATCCAATAACTTTTATCTTTATCAGAGCCAATTGCAAAAAAATCTTTTTCGTTGGTTTTATGAGAAGATATAATGGCATTCAATTTACCACGTAATGCATTTACAATCTCTTTAGACTTAAATTTTTCGCTTGTACCCTGTACTACCTTAAGTAGCTTTACAACATTATTCTTTGCTTCTTCTTTCTCCTTTGGATTTCTAGTATTATCATCCATCTCAGCACCATCACCATTGATTTCATCAAACTCCTCACCGAAATAGTGTAGCATAAATTTACGTCTAGACATAGACGTTTCAGCATAAGCGACAACTTCTTGAAGCAGTGCATTTCCAATTTCTTGTTCAGCTACTGGTTTACCCGACATGAACTTTTCTAATTTCTCAATATCCTTATAAGAGTAATAGGCCAAACAGTGACCTTCACCCCCATCACGACCAGCTCTACCTGTTTCTTGATAGTAACTTTCAATACTTTTTGGAATATCATTATGAATAACAAAACGAACATCGGGCTTGTCTATTCCCATACCAAAAGCTATTGTTGCTACAACGACATCCACATCTTCCATCAAGAACATGTCTTGATATTTAGACCTTGTCTTTGCATCAAAACCTGCATGATATGGCACAGCACTTACGCCATTCACTTGCAATACTTGAGCTAACTCTTCAACTTTTTTACGGCTTAGGCAATAAATAATTCCAGATTTTCCAGAATTTTGTTTTACAAATCTTATAATATCAGCTTCTACATTTTCGGTTTTAGTGCGTACTTCATAGAAAAGATTAGGGCGATTAAAAGATGCTTTAAATAACTTCGCACCACCTATGCCTAAATTTTTAATAATATCCTCTTGAACCTTAGGTGTCGCTGTTGCCGTTAAGCCAATTATTGGAATATTATCTCCTAAGCGTTCTACAATCGATTTAAGGTTACGATACTCAGGTCTAAAATCATGTCCCCATTCAGAAATACAATGTGCTTCATCGACTGCAACAAAAGAAACAGTCACTGACCTTAAAAACTCGACATTTTCTTCTTTCGTTAATGACTCTGGGGCAACATATAACAACTTAGTAATACCATCGGTTATATCTTGTTTAACTTGTTTTATCTCACCTTTATTCAATGAGGAATTTAAAACATGGGCAATTCCTATTTCAGAGGAAACACCACGAATGGCATCAACCTGATTCTTCATTAAAGCAATTAAAGGAGAAACTACAATCGCGGTACCTTCTTGCATAAGGGCCGGCAATTGGTAGCAAAGTGATTTACCCCCACCTGTGGGCATAATCACAAACGTATTATTCCGTCGTAAAACATTTTTGATTACTTCTTCTTGAAGTCCCTTGAACTGAGAAAAACCAAAATATTTTTTTAATGAGGAATGTAAATCTATATTCTCAAAATCTTTACTATCTGTCACATTTTACATTTAAGGGGGCACTACGTATACTAAAACTCATAAGTGAACAAAAATATTATTTACCTTGTTTGGCTATTCTAAATTATCATACGATAATCAGCATATAAAATTAAGTTTGTTTAATTTTGTATTCTTAAAGATAACACATTCTTTTAGGAATACAATCCATAATTTGAATAATAGATTGATAGCTACGGACACCATTATTGACTTGGCAAAAAAAACCATTGAAACTGAGCGTGATGCCATAGAACATCTCTCAACACTTCTAACAGACGATTTTGCGAAAGTTGTAAATTGCATAATTGAATCAAAAGGCCGCGTAATTATTTCCGGTATTGGAAAAAGCGCCATAATTGCCACAAAAATAGTAGCCACTTTAAATTCCACTGGTACTCCTGCAATTTTTATGCATGCCGGAGACGCTATTCATGGTGACTTAGGTACAGTTCAAGACAATGATGTAGTTATTTGTATTTCTAATAGTGGCAATACTCCTGAAATTAAAATGTTAGTTCCACTTTTAAAAAGAGGTACGAATAAATTGATTGCCATGACTGGCAACACTGAATCTTTTCTAGCAAAACAAGCAGATTTTATTCTGAATACATTTGTAAAAAAAGAAGCTTGCCCTAACGGATTGGCTCCTACTACGAGTACCACTGCCCAATTAGTAATGGGCGACGCCTTAGCTATAGTTCTTTTAGAGATAAAAGGATTTAGCAGTACAGATTTCGCGAAATACCACCCAGGTGGATCATTGGGCAAACGACTTTATCTAAGAGTTGCAGACTTGGTAAGTAAAAATCAAATGCCAAGTGTTCAGAAAGATGCCGAGGTTAAAAAAGTTATCGTAGAGATTTCTGAAAAAATGCTTGGGGTTACCGCTGTATTAGATGGTAAAAAAGTTGTTGGTATCGTAACCGATGGTGATATTAGACGAATGCTTAATAAGTATGATAATATTAAAGACTTGACAGCCGAAGATATCATGACAAGTAACCCAAAAACCATACCTGCAAACACCTTAGCTATTAAAGCATTGGAGCACATGCAGAAAAAAGGAATTTCACAATTACTTGCCATGGATAATGGCACCTATGTTGGTGTTATTCATTTACATAATTTAATTAACGAAGGTATTTTATAATGAGTTCCAAAGCTACTAAACCTCACAACGAGATGTCATTTCTCGACCATTTAGAAGAATTAAGATGGCATTTAATTCGGTCTACTGTGGCAATCGTTATCATAGGCTCTGCAGCCTTTTTAATGAAAGATTTTATTTTCGATACGGTTATTTTCGGGCCTAAGAAAATGGATTTTCCAACGTATAAACTCTTTTGCGATATTGCTACTTATTTTGGTTTCGATTCAGCGTTCTGTGCAGAAAAATTACCATTCACCATTCAAAGCAGGTTAATGTCCGGACAGTTTTCTGCCCACATTTGGACATCTATTTGGGCAGGTTTTATCGTCGGATTTCCTTATGTTTTATATGAAATGTGGAAATTCATCAGCCCTGGCCTTTATGAAAAAGAACGTAAAAGCTCAAGAGGCTTTATATTGATTGCTTCTTTATTATTTTTCATGGGTGTCCTATTCGGTTATTATGTAGTAGCGCCGCTATCTATAAACTTTTTAGGAACCTATCAAGTAAGTTCAGAAGTGACTAACGAGTTCGATTTAGCTTCTTATATATCAACCGTAAGAGCTTCTGTAATTGCGTGTGGTATACTTTTCGAACTACCGATTATAATTTTCTTCTTAACAAAAGTGGGTCTTGTAACCCCAGAGATAATGAAGAAGTATCGAAAAATTGCTTTGGTAATCGTACTTATTTTATCAGCAGTTATTACACCTCCAGATGTTGCAAGTCAAATAATTGTAGCAATCCCTGTTTTAGTATTGTATCAGGTAAGTATCTATATTTCTGGAATGGTGCTTAGAAAAGAAAGAAAAAAAGCAGAGAAAGAAAAAAAATCAAATAAAAATGTCAAATCAAATTGATGAATTTAATGCCTATCGTTCTAAAATGAACGAGAAGCTGTTGGCAGATAACAATAAAATTGTTAAACGAATTTTTAATTTAGACACCAATGCCTTTGCTGCAGGAGCATTAGACGTCAAAACCAAAGAATTATTAGGGCTTGTAGCCTCTACTGTTCTTCGTTGCGACGATTGTGTAAAATATCATTTAGAAAGTTCGCATAAAGAAGGTGTTACAAAGGAAGAAATAATGGAAACCTTGGGAATTGCTACCTTGGTAGGCGGCACCATAGTTATACCCCATTTAAGAAGAGCCTATGAGTATTGGGAAGAATTAGAAAACCATCAAGGTTAAATAAACCCTAATTACTTTTCTAACAGACCAATAACCAATAGATTTGAAAACATGAAGTTACGTGCCGACAATATTATGAAGTCCTACAGAGGTCGTAGGGTGGTTAAGGGAATTTCCTTGGAAGTTAATCAAGGGGAAATCGTAGGACTCTTAGGGCCTAATGGTGCCGGTAAGACAACTTCCTTCTATATGATTGTAGGTCTTATCAAACCTAATGGAGGCAGTATTTGGTTAGATGATATGGAAATCACTAAATTTCCCATGTATAAACGTGCCCAGAACGGTATTGGTTATTTGGCGCAAGAAGCTTCGGTCTTTAGAAAGCTTAGCATTGAAAAAAATATTCTAAGCGTACTTCAACTTACTAAACTAAGCAAGAAAGAGCAACACATGAAAATGGAGTCGCTCATTGAAGAATTTGGTTTAGGTCATATTCGTAAAAGCCGAGGCGATTTACTTTCGGGTGGTGAACGAAGAAGAACTGAAATAGCAAGAGCTTTGGCAACAGACCCTAAATTTATTCTACTTGATGAACCTTTTGCTGGTGTCGACCCGGTAGCCGTAGAAGACATACAACGCATTGTAGCTCAATTAAAAGATAAAAACATTGGTATTCTTATTACCGACCACAACGTGCAGGAAACGCTTGCTATTACAGAACGTTCTTATTTAATGTTCGAAGGTGGCATCTTAAAGTCTGGAGAACCCGAAGAATTGGCTGCAGATGAAATGGTACGTAAAGTATACTTAGGGCAAAATTTTGAGCTACGTAAAAAGAAATTAGATTTTTAACACTTGTAATTTGCGTTACCATTCATTTTAATCACTGTATTTATTCAAATTATACAGTCCCCAAACGAAAAACAAAAGCTCTAAAATTAAGGCAGGAGTAAACATTGTAGAGACTCCATCAAACAGAGTGCTCACAATTCTACCCAACGAAATACCTCCCATAAATAGCACATTACTTAATGTGGCACCAGACCAAAGTTTTGGCTTAAAAGCACCCAATAACCAATACGTTCCAATACCAAGGTAAATACCCATTACAGCACGCAACATATTTTTTAGCTCTAATGCCTCGACTTTAAAATTAAGAACCTCTGGCATAATGTACGTTGGGTGGCCACCATAAACCAAGCCGGCAATTATTACGATGATACCCGATAACAGGAGGTTAAGGTTTTTTGGAAATTTCATTGATTGGTTTACCATAAAGTTGAAAATATCTAAATGCAGCTATACCACCAATAAATGAAAATACCGCCAACATCCAAAATACATGCTGATGTCCTTCCAAACCTGGTGAAGCATCAAGTAAATATCCCATAGCAGGACCGGCAAAAATATCAGGAGTATATCCCACTAAAGAAATCAAACCTACCGCAGTGCCTGTTAATACTAGAGGAATTTTACCACTTTGCATAACCGCAAAATATAAGGATCGTGCAGCATAAACTCCAATAGCAACGACCAATATCGAGAGCAGAAATACAAAATATGGAATATTGGATACCAAGCCAGACGCAAAAATAATAGCACCGAAAAAAGTAATTATAAAACTGATAAATAGCCATAAGCTAGGTCTAGAACGGTCAGCTAAAACACCAATAAAAACTCCCACAACCGGACGTGCAAATAACAAAAAAGTACCCACCTGAGCAGAACCTACCTCATCGAACAACATAACATCTTGCGCATATAGCGAAAATACGTCTGTAATCTTATACCCAACATAAGCACACAGTATAATTACCATTAATAACACTACGGAAGGAAGGCGAACTACTTCTTTAATTTGCGAAACGGTAATTTTATCAACTATAATTTCCTTTTCTAAATGTTCGGGTAGTTTCATAAATATCCAAACCAACAAGCCTACAACAGCAACAATGGCAGAAGAGGTTAGAATTACATATCGAAATGCAAACCTACTTTCTTGCAAGGTTGCCACCTCCAAATTTGCTGACATAAAATGAGAAAAAACAACAACACCCAAAGTACCAAATAGAGCACCTACCAATCCTCTACCACCATCTAAAAATCCAAATGCTTTGCCTTGAGATTTTTTACCGCCCCAAACCCGTGTTGCTTTTATCATCGGTGACCAAAAAAGAAAAATCGTTGTAAAGCCCCAAAAGCCATATAAAATTTGAAGGGTTGAATACTCTGGAAAAGTAGCAAAGACCAAACCACCTAGAGCAGTCATCCAAAGAGCAATAGCTATCAATTTTCTAGGTTGATATTTATCTGCCAAAGGCCCTCCCAACAAATAAGATATTAGTGCCACAAAACCATATACTGAGAAGCATAGTCCAAGTTCTACATTATCTAATTCAAAAACTTTTAAGACTGTGGGCCTAAACACACGTTGCAGAACAAAGGGTAATATAAAAACGCTCTCCCCAGCTAAAATCAATAGAAATAAATAATACCAAGGTGCTTTTTCAGGGTCTTTCATTTAGTCTTAATCGGAATCCAAATTTCCTCTTCTGAGGTGGGATTATTAAATTTATACTTGGCTCCCAAAACTTCGAAATGAGGACGGTCGTCTAGTTGATATTTGGATTTAGGAATCCATTCTCCATAAATATATTGAAAAATATCTTGGGGCGAACCAGTACCCTTATGCTCAAAAACTGCATATGAACCACCAGGTATCGTTAGAGAAGACATTTCATGTGGAAGGTTTTCAATACTCCCAACCTCAACACATGCCCATTTTACAAAACGATTCGCAGGGTTAAATACATCAAAATAACCATTGGTGAATAATTGAAGAGAAATAAAATCTTCAGATATTCTATTTTTTATTTCACTACTACGAACTCTAAAACTTTTCCAAAGCTCAAATGTCTGATTATCTACAAGACTCATCTCTTGAGATATGCCAATTACTTTTCTAGATTTCAGTTCTATTATTCTTGGTGCCATTTTCATTTTTTAGCTAGGTCTATTTCGAATAAACATACAGGACCTTCTTTATAATGCGGTGGCAATTCATCAACGTTCGGCAGATCAAACATGCCTAAAAAATCAAAGCCACAATTACAATAATGATTAATTAGGCGAGTGTTTTCGCCTATAGTATCTAACCGAATAAATTGTTTTGTATGAACGTTGGCATAATCTTTAGCCCAATCTACAATTGCACCAACAAAATTATGACCGCGAAACTTTGGATTCGTAGCTATACGATGAATATAAATAGCTGGATCTTCATTTCGTTTTTCCCAAATTTGGGCATCAGAAAAAGTGATAGCCCAAATACAAGCAATCTCGTTATCAATAAGTAACTTAAACTGCCTATGCTCTACTATTTCCTGAGAAACCATTTCACGATCGAAATCAGGCCAAACGACAACGGTTTTTTTACTTTTTTGGTAATTAGATGCTATATTATATAATCGAAATATTTCATCTATATCTTCTTTTCTAACATTCTTTACAACCATTTTATATTGATTAAATTATAAAACTAAAAGGCCATGTTCGCGTAAACCTACTACTTGTTTAGAGTACCAGAATAATTCAAAATCTTCCAATTGAGATTCATAATCCTTTTTTAGCTGACCGTAACTTAATGGTTTGTTTTCTGGTTTCAATTTTTCTAAACTAGAAAGCAGCCAATGCCCTTTATCTTTATCTACTGTGATTTCATACAAATCAGCCTTAGTATGAAAACTTAATTCAAGCTGCTGCCAAGTCATTCCTTTTTTCTTCTTTACACGCTCATTGGTCATAGGCATGGGACCAATCCAAGCTACTTTAGCTGTCGATTTTGTATTCAGAAGTAATTCTTTTTCTAGGCAATTGTATATATAATCTGGGGATATTGTTGAAGTTGGAATTTTAAAATCGAACCATTCTTGCAAACTCATATCAAAGCCAATACCATGCATGAAATTGAAGAGTGATTTTTTTAATCCGAAACTAAATTTGCTATGGTCTATACCTGTTTTATCTTTAAAGTCGATATCGTTGTTGGCAAAGCTAATGGATTTTAAATCTGGCATAACCCCGTATTCTTCAGGATGTAGACCAACCGGACTATGAGCTGTTAATGCGAATTGATGCCAAAAACCAGATTGTATAATTCCCAACTCGAACAACTGCCGTACCATTTCTAAACTATCTACCGTTTCTTGTACCGTTTGCGTTGGGTAGCCGTACATTAAATACGAATGCACCATAATATTCGCTTCGGTAAAATTTCTGGTTACTTGTGCCACTTGTTCAACTGTAACCCCCTTATCAATTAGTTTCAGTAAACGGTCAGATGCAACTTCCAATCCGCCAGAAATGGCGATACAACCCGATGCTTTCAGCAAAAAACACAGATCTTGAGTAAAGTTCTTTTCAAAACGAATATTTGTCCACCACGTAATGGTCAAGTTTCTTTTAAGGACCTCTAAAGCAAAAGATTTCATTAAAGAAGGCGGAGCTGCCTCATCTACAAAATGAAATCCTGATTCCCCTGTTTGTGCTATTAAAGTTTCTACACGGTCAACCAAAAGACTTGCCGCAACGGGTTCGTATATTTTAATATAGTCTAATGAAATATCGCAAAAAGTACATTTACCCCAATAGCACCCATGTGCCATGGTCAATTTATTCCACCGACCATCACTCCACAAACTATGCATAGGGTTGGCAATTTCTATGACCGATATGTATTTATCCAAAAACAGATCTGAATAGTCTGGAGTACCCACATCTTGCTGCTTATAATCTGGTCGTAAACTGTCATTTTTATAAACAACTTGATTATCCTCTAAAATAAAGGTGCGTTTTAGTTCTCCGCCTCCATTCATCATATAATGATAAATAAGTTCTAAGGGAAGTTCCCCATCATCTAACGAAATAAAATCGAAGAATTCAAAGACACGCACGTCGGTAAGACTACGTAATTCTGTATTGGGAAAGCCACCACCCATTGCAATTTTGACCGATGGGTAACTTGCCTTAATAAATTGTGCACATCTAAAAGCACTATATAAATTTCCCGGAAAAGGAACCGAAAAACATACCAGTTTAGGCTGTATATTCTTTAGCTGCTCTGAAAGCAAGCCAAGCGTTAATTCATCTATAAAAGTTGGCTGTTCATTTAGGTGACCATAGAGTTCATCAAACGAATTGGCACTACGCCCTAATCGCTCGGCATATCTACTGAAGCCAAAATTTGCATCTATACATTCTACAATGAAATCGGATAAATCCTCTAGATATAACGTCGCAAGATGCTTGGCTTTATCTTGCATACCCATATTCCCAAAAGCCCATTCCAAATCATCTAACTGCTGAAAACGCGATGCTTGAGGAAGAAAATTATCAGTACACAACTGCCTAGCCAACGTATCGTTCTTACCTTGTAGAAAAAGAATAACAGCATCTAACGTCTTCAAATAATCTTGACGAAGCGCATATATTCTTTGGCTGTTTTCAGAAACAATAACATCTGCGTCAAAAGCCATTTCAAAAAGTTTCTGAAACGTATTTTTATTAAAGAGTGATAAAATAACCTCAATTCCTAGATCTGATTGAAAAGATGAAATATCCTTTGTATTCAAAAAACCCTTTATATATGACGTTGCCGGATAAGGGGTATTCAATTGAGTAAATGGTGGTGTTATTAAAAAGAGGTCTTTCACAAGGTAATTTTTGTACTAAGCAACAAAGATAGCGGATACCTTATTCATTATTCAATATCTCACGTACCGCTTGCTGATATGCCCTAGGATTATTGGCTTTCTTTATTTTCTTGAATGCCTTATGCGGATTGGAAGTTGATTGTGAAAAATACTCCCAAAAGCCCTGCATTTTCATTTTAATAGGCGTTGGTCCTGATAACGCTTCATCATATTGTTGATAGATAGTATCATGAAATTCAGAAAAAATCTTCCAACGATCTTTTGGGTATTCCGTGGTATTATTTTTAATCATGCTCGGTAAAAACGGGTCGGCAATGAGACCTCTACCCATCATAAAATGGTCAATGGTAGGGAAACGCTCTTGCATTTCGGTAAACTTTGCCACCGTGGTAATATCTCCGTTATAATATAATTTATGCTTGGTACTTTCTACACAACGTTGAAAAGACTCTAAATCTACTCCGCCTTTATACAATTGCTTACCTATACGCGCATGAATGGCAATATTTTTTAACGGATAAGAATCTAGAATTGGAAAAACCTCTAAAATCTCCTCTGCATTTTCATAACCCATTCGCATTTTCATGGAAACAACAACATCGGTTTCTTCATGGGCACGCTTAAGAATATGGTCAATTTTCTCAGGATTACAAATAAGTCCGCTACCCATTCCCTGCTTAGTAACCATAGGGTAAGGACAACCTAAATTCCAATTGAGCTCCTTATACCCTAAACTCTGAATGTACTTTATCACAAACAAAAATTCATCGGCATCACCTGTCATTACCTGTGGTATAACCTCTAGGGTCGTATTATTCTCTGGCTGTAAATCTTTTTGATACGAGTTTTTAATGACCATTTTCCCATTCAATCTAATGTATGGCGCATAAAATGTATCAATACCACCAAAATATTTATGGAATGCATTTCGGAATCTAAAATCGGTAAAGCCCTGTAAGGGAGATGATAATAAGGTAACTGACATGTATTTACGACTGTGTTATGTGCAAGCTCTTAAGTTTTGCAACAACAGATTCAGTTGCAAAAATAGCTCCTTCCATGTAACCAGAGTGATGTTTTGATGTTTCTGACCCAGAAATAAACAACTTATTATCGAATAAAGGTTCTTGATAAAGGGAATGTCCTCCATTTTGATGAGGAAATAAATTATCATCCTGTCTATTCGATTTGGTGAATTCTTCTTGATACCAGGCAGTTTCATTATAAGATTCATACTGCAACGCCTCATCACCAAATACCATTTTCAATTGCCCTTCTATTTTCTCTATACGTTCTTCTTTAGTAAAACGTGCACAGTTACCAGATGCAAAACCTACAAGTGCATAAGAAGCTGTTTCTATATTAGATTGGTCATAGAATTCTGTTAGCGGACCAACATTACTAAATATAGTGCCCGATTTCCCTTGTTCTCGCCAAAATGGCTTGTTATAAGTAAGCGCCACTTTAATGGAATCTTGCATCCAAGTATGGGTTTGCTCAGCCAAAGAAACCAACTCATTTGGCAATGAAGGTGAAAATGTTAATTGGTCAATTAATGCTGCAGGTGGTAATGTGGTAATTACTACATCTGCTTTTAACGTTCTAGAATTCGTTTTTACTTCTGAGCTATTTTCAGACACTAAAACCTCCTTTGCCACCTCATTCAAAAAGACCGTATTCGGTTTTAGTCTAGTATATATAGCATTCAGCAAATCGATTGTTCCATTATTAAATCGGTAACTAGGACTATCATTTGGCACAGCAATTTCTTGCGGTGGTACATTTGAAAAAGTTTGAAAATAAGATATACCTGTTAGAAATTGTTCAAAAAAAGGAACCTTAAACTCGTGAATGATATCTAACAAATGGTAATGACTTTCATTGAACCAAGTTGCTCCCATTTCCACTTTGGCATTACCTGATTCTAGGGTATGGATCCTACCTCCTATTCGGTCTCTTGCCTCTACAACCGTTATGCTATAACCAAGTTCTTGCAAGCGGTATGCTGTTAAAAGTCCGGTTAAACCTGCACCGATAATTAAGACCGATTTATTCATTGTAGTATTTTGTTCTGATTAAAAATGAACTATGAGATATTGGATTGCAGTACACTTGTGGTAACCAATAACTGACCTATATGTCTTTGACTATGCTCTGCAGCGTGAAATAGGAGACCTATTAGCGTAGATGGTAATTTCTTTCTACCCACAGTTCGTTTTTCGGTAAGTGTATGTTCTGAAATGGTTTTAAAATATGCTAAAGCTTCAGCAATCTTTAAAGAAAATTGTTCGCGTAAGTCTTCAACTTCAGTTCCCAAATTAAAAGCACCTTCCTGTTTTAAAAAGGCAAACTGTTCATCAGTTAAGGATTCACTTTTTGCATACGTCAACATTCTATCCAAAACACCCGTTAAATGGTTCATATGAAAACCTACCGATGCTCTGCCCGCTACTTTAGCCCATAAAAGTTCTTTTGGAAAATCTGCAGTATACTTTTTCAACTCACGCTCAGATTGCAAAAGTGCATGAGCTGCAGGTTGTAAAGCATCTGGTATGTTAGGTATAGGGCCTGCTAACCAAAATTCAACTTGTTCCTGTTCATTATCCATAATTCTCCGTAATAAATATTACCTGTATTAAAGTCTCTCCTGAATGACAGAACTTACTACATAAAATAGAATAATCAATGGAATAGCCATGAATTTCATAGTAACAATCAGAACAAGGCTAATGATTAAAAAGATATAGCGCATGGCATTATCCTTAAAGCTGGTATTTTTAAATTTTAAAGCGAATAATGGCAGATTAGCATTTAGGAGATATGCACTAACAAATGTTAGTATAATTAAGAACCATTGGTTAAGAATCATACTATTTAAGAAATCATTGTTCTGATATAATAATATTAGTGGTAATGATAGAATTAAAAGGGCATTAGCGGGAGTTGGCAACCCAATAAACGAGGATGTTTGATTTTCATCAATATTAAATTTCGCCAATCTATACGCAGAAGCCATAGTAATTACGAAACCTAAAAATGGCAATAAGTGTATAAATTTTAATTCCCCAGATTCCATAAAAAAATGAGAACCATCTCCCCAACCGCTAGTCTGCGACATGGCTAGCAATTGAAACATTACAATACCCGGAACTAGTCCGCTAGTAATCATATCCGCCAACGAGTCTAACTGCAATCCCAATTCACTTTTCACATCAAGAACACGAGCTGCCAATCCGTCGAAAAAATCAAAGAAAATTCCCAACGCAACAAAAATTGCCGCAATTTCTAATCGGTTCAATACTGCGAATATTGTAGCCACACAGCCACAGAAAACGTTCAATAGGGTAATAAAATTAGGGGTATGTTTTTTCATAGGAATCTGGCTTTGGCTACAACAATTGTATTGTTCATAATTAGAGAAATAAGGAATTCTCGAATATATAATATGCTATAAAAATAAGATAATTCTATTGGTTCTAACTTTTAAACCCATAAAGTAAAACGAGTTTCAAACTAAAGAATGATACTTGATCTCGTTCAATCAGTAAATTATAAAAGCTTTTAGAATTAAATATCTTAGTTATTCGCATCTTTGCAGCTGCTATGAGCTAGTAAAGGTATGTTCAGAAAAATTATTTTTTTTTTAATTCTACTTTTTACTGCATTTTTGGGACTATCTCAAAATGCAGAACTATCTCCATTATCAAAAATAAGTTTATTGACCGTAGGAACAGGGGAAGATTTAGCTGCCAAATTTGGACATAGTGCGATACGATTACAAGACCCTACACTAGGTATTGATGAAGTTTATGGTTATGGTACATATGATTTCGAAGACCCTAATTTTTATCTGAATTTTACTAGAGGTAAGTTAGCTTACACCATTTCGAGAATTCCGTTCAAATACTTTGACTACTCTTATCAACAAGAAAAACGTTGGATAAAAGAGCAGGAATTAGATTTAAACTTACAACAACGAACACTAATCGTTGGCTTTTTAGAAAATAACTTATTGCCAGAAAACAAGAGGTATAAATATGATTTCTTGTTCGATAATTGCGCAACCAGAATACCCATGGTTTTTGAGAAGACTTTAGGGAGCACTTTTAAATTTGATTACTCCTATTTAGAAAACCATCTCACATTTCGCGAGTTAATACGATTAAAATTAAATCCGAATACCTGGTCTAATTTCGGCATTGATTTAGCATTAGGCTCCGTCATTGACCGAAAGGCAACACCTTACGAACATTTGTTTTTACCTATTTATGTGTACCAACAAATGAAACATACTACATTAAACGGCAAATCAATTGTTAAAAAGGAATCTGTTTTGTTGGATATTCCTGAACAAAATGACAATTCGCTTTTATTTCTAACACCTGCCTTTTGGCTCGGTCTTCTTTTGGCCCTTGTCACTTGGGTAACCTTTAAAGATTATAAAAACGAAAGACGAACCAAATGGCTAGATTTTTCACTATTTATGCTCACAGGTTTTTCTGGTATGTTAATCTTATTTCTTTGGTTTGGAACAGACCATTTAGCTACAAAAGCGAATTACAACGCTTTATGGGCTTTTGCTCCTAATGCCATCATCGGATTTTTAATCCTAAAAGAAGAAGTTCCTAAATGGATTAAATTTTATTTGATCTTATTAATCGGGATGTTATTCATTACCTGTATTCTTTGGATGTTTAAAATTCAAGTTTTCTCAATACTATTAATCTTAGTTATTCTAGCTTTAGCTATACGCTACCTATTTCTGTTGTATCATTTTAAAAATGTGATTCAACCTAAAAAATAAAAATCAAGATACCCTACATGAATTTACTTACCGTTGAAAATATTTCTAAATCCTATGGCGAATTGGTGCTTTTTGAAAACCTTTCTTTTGGAATCAATAAAGGCCAAAAAATTGCCTTAATCGCTAAAAACGGTACCGGAAAAACTTCCATTTTAAATATCCTTTCAGGAGCTGATACTCCAGATACAGGACAAGTAAACTATCGTAAATCTACACGTGTTTCCTTCTTGGCCCAAGAACCGGTAATGGACCCGAATCTAACAGTAGAAGAAACTATTTTCGCATCAGACAATGAGATTCTACAGGTTTTAGCTAATTATGAAAAGGCTTTATTAAACCCAGAAGACGCAGATGCCTATCAAAAAGCATTTGAGGCGATGGACCGTTTTGAGGCTTGGGATTTTGAAACTCAGTACAAACAAATACTTTCAAAGCTTAAACTTGATGATTTGAGTGCCAAGGTCGATAAACTTTCTGGTGGACAAAAGAAACGTTTGGCGTTGGCTAATGCACTCATCAACAAACCAGACCTTTTGGTATTAGATGAACCTACCAACCACTTAGATCTAGAAATGATTGAATGGTTAGAGGAATTTTTCGCTAAAGAAAACATGACCCTCTTTATGGTAACCCACGACCGTTACTTTTTAGAGCGTGTTTGTAATGAAATTATAGAACTTGAAAACGGAAAGTTATATCCATATAAAGGCAATTACTCTTATTACCTTGAAAAAAAGGAAGCCCGCATAGAACAAGAGGCAACGGAGCAACATAAAACAGAATTACTTTTTAAAAAGGAATTGGATTGGATGAGAAGGCAACCCAAAGCCCGTACCACCAAATCAAAATCTAGAATAGATGACTTTGCTGTAATAAAGGATAAGGCAAGTCAACGTAGGAAAGACCATGAAGTACAGCTAGAATTGAATATGGAGCGTGTAGGAAGCAAAATTCTCGAGCTTCACAAGATATCTAAGTCGTACCCTAACAAACCTATTCTAGATAAATTCGAATATGTTTTTCAAAAAGGAGAACGAATAGGGATTATAGGTAAAAACGGTACAGGTAAATCTACTTTTTTAAATATACTTAGTGGACGCGACCAACCTGATAGTGGCAAAGTAATAGTAGGTGACACGATTAAATTTGGTTACTATACTCAAAAAGGTATTGAGATTAAAGAAGGTCAGAAGGTTATCGATGTTATACGTGAATTCGGTGATTATATACCTTTAATGAAAGGAAAACAAATATCAGCACAGCAATTGCTTGAACGTTTTCTATTCGATAGAAAAAAGCAGTACGATTTTGTAGATAAATTGAGTGGTGGTGAACGTAAACGTCTTTACTTGTGTACCATACTTATACAAAATCCGAACTTCTTAATTCTTGATGAGCCTACTAACGATTTAGATATCGTAACGTTAAACGTATTAGAAAGCTTCTTGTTGGATTTCCAAGGATGTCTTTTAGTAGTTTCGCATGACCGTTATTTCATGGATAAAATCGTAGATCACTTATTTGTGTTTAGAGGTGATGCCGCAGTGGAAGATTTCCCCGGTAACTACTCAGATTTCAGAGCATACGAAGACAGCCAAATTCAAGACAAAAGAGAACAGAAGGAAATTCAAAGTTCTACTAAAACCAGCTGGAAAGAACCAGATAACACTCCTAAAATCTCTTATGCAGACCAACAGGAGTATAAAAAACTAGAACGTGAAATTCAGAAATTGGAAAAACAAAAAGTAGTTCTTCAGGGGAAATTCACCGATGGTTCATTGGGTGGCGATGATATTAAAGCGCTGTCTATTGAATTAAAAGAACTAACCAATTCAATTGAAAGTAAAACTCAACGTTGGTTCGAGCTTTCATCACTTATGGAGGGTTAGACACTATAAAAACTTAGAATTCATATTACATTTTACTACGTCTAAAAAATAGTAGACGGGTGGTTTTCACCATTCGTCTACAGCAAAATGTCGTTCAACTATATACGACAAATTATGTTTGTTCATGCCTGTACTTTAGCAGTGTAAAACAAATATCATGAAATCAATTATCCTTTTAACTGTTCTTTTCTTCACTACTTTCTTAGCTCAAGCACAAGCAAACAATGAAAATGTTTCTTTAGAGGTTGAAAGTGTTCCAGTTGAAATGGTTCAAACAATTGAAACTTCTAATAGTACTGTTCCAACTATAGAAACTGAAAAGACAATTGAAGTTGCAAGATTATATAAGAACAAAAACAATAGAGTAATTAAAGCTTTGGAATTCACCACTAAATTGAACAGCGCTAAACTCTCATAATTAATTACCTAATGCCCTTTTTGTCCCAAACTTTAAACCCACCCCCATTTCATACCTTTATCTACTACTTTAAAAACATTAAACTTTACAGTTTCAATTCTAAGTTGCACCACTATCATTACTTTTGACAAAAATTGAAAAATTAATTCGTGTTTCGGTTTATATCCTATATTAAATTCCTTTTTTCGGCAACCAATCAACATGGGGTTCATTCGCCATTTGTATATGATTATGTGACCAAATGTCTTTATACGCGAAAGCAATTAAAACTTCCCATATCCTTAAAGATTCTTGTCAAAAGTATCGATTACTTCAAATATCATTCAATACGTATTTTAAATAATGAGGACAATATTGAGGAAACTATCCAACAATATTGCCCAAATGTTTCCTTTACTAAAAATGTTTCCGATGTTTTAGTTGGGAGCATATCTGAACTTAACATGGGTATAGAAGTTAATAATCTACCAAATGACTCTATGCTATTTTTAGACGGAATTCATAAAAACCCGAATAATCATAAAAGTTGGAAAAAGCTGAAAGCATTAGAGCATGTTAAGGTAACGGTTGATTTATTTTACTGCGGGGTCATATTCTTTAGAAAGGAACAAGCAAAGGAACATTTTAAAATACGGATATAATCCAGTAATTTTAAACTAAAGTAATTTTCAATGAACAGTAATACCATATATATAATTCTAGGAGTCGTATTTGCCATTTATTTAGTCATTCGTATCACCAGTAGAGGTAAGTCTAGTGACCGAAAATCAAGAAAGTTCATGGGTGATTATGAGCGAAAAGAAAAAAAGGACAATTAAATCGAATAGAAAATTTTTATCCTTTTTAAATACAATTTAATCTACTTCATAATTTTCTTTAATCCACAGAATGAAAATATATACTAAAACAGGTGATGATGGCACAACAGGTCTTTTTGGTGGGACTCGAGTACCAAAGCATCACATTCGTATAGATAGCTATGGTACAGTAGATGAATTAAATTCTTGGCTAGGCCTTATTCGAGACCAAGATATTGACCAAAATAGCAAGCAGCAACTAATAACCATACAAGATCATTTATTTACGGTATGCGCTATTTTGGCTACAGATCCAGAAAAAGAAGTTCTAAAAAATGGTAAACAGCGTTTAAACATAACAAAAGTAGGTACTGAAGAAATCAACTTTTTAGAAATTGCCATAGACGAAATGGATAGTCAATTGCCACAAATGACTCATTTTATTTTACCTGGCGGCCATACTACAGTGTCATACTGTCATATAGCACGAACTGTTTGTAGAAGAGCAGAACGCATTTCAACATTATTATTTGAAAACGAACCTTTCGACAGTAATGTACTCTCCTTTTTAAATAGACTTTCAGATTACTTATTTGTGTTGGCACGGAAATTGTCAAGTGATTTAAAGGCGAATGAAATAAAATGGGTTCCTAAAAAAAAGGACTAATAAATCTGTAATTTATTCGTTATCAATTAATAGTTGTAGAAAAATATTGAGATTATATTGAAATAAATCAATAATTTCTTGGCTGTCTCGATTTAAAAATTACTTTTGCAAAAAATTAAAATTAAACAATTACTATGTATTGGACATTAGAATTAGCATCTTATTTAAGTGATGCACCTTGGCCGGCAAGTAAAGATGAGTTAATAGATTACTCCATCAGAACTGGAGCCCCTTTAGAAGTCGTAGAAAATTTACAATCTATGGAAGAAGAAGGTGGCGAGATATATGAATCAATCGAAGAGATTTGGCCTGACTATCCAACGGAAGAAGACTATCTCTGGAACGAGGACGAATATTAATATTCGATATCATAATAACTACTTAAAAGTCTCCTCGGAGGCTTTTTTTTTATGTAATTTTGGCAGGTATTTAGGTTAAACAGGTTAAAAAACAAGACTGGAATACCTTTTGCTAATTTACAGCGTCGGCCATATTTGTCGTCTCTATAATATTTTGAAAATCTCCTTACCTATTTTTGGGTTAAGTAAATTTCAATTCTAATAGTTTAAAATATATGAGTTTCATTAATTCCATCCTAAAGGCATTCGTTGGTGATAAATCACAAAAAGATGTAAAGGAATTACAGCCTTTAGTAGATCAGATAAAGTCATTTGAATCGCAGCTTGAAAGCCTTAACCATGACGAACTAAGGCAGAAAACCATAGAATTTAAGAAGATAATTCAAGATTCTTACAAAGAGAAAACTGACCAAATAAAAACTTTAGAGGAAGAGGTTAAGAACTCTACAGATATTGATAAGAACGAAGACATCTATACTGAAATAGATAAATTAAAAGAAGAGGCTTATGTTATTTCTGAAGAAACTTTAAATAAGTTACTTCCAGAAGCTTTTGCCGTAGTAAAGGAAACTGCCAAACGTTTTGTTAATAATGAAACTTTAAAAGTAACAGCGTCAGAATATGACAGAACATTGTCAGGTTCTAATGATTATGTCACCTTAGAGGGCTCGGATGCCATTTGGAGAAATTCTTGGAACGCAGCTGGTAAAGAAGTTATCTGGGATATGATACATTACGATGTACAGCTTATAGGTGGTATTGCCATGCATCAAGGTAAAATTGCTGAAATGCATACTGGTGAGGGTAAAACTCTTGTAGCTACATTACCATTATACTTAAATGCACTAAGCGGAAACGGTGCTCATTTGGTAACCGTTAATGATTATCTAGCAAAAAGAGATAGTGCTTGGATGGCACCAATATTTCAATTTCATGGCCTTTCTGTAGATTGTATAGATCATCACCGACCAAATTCCGATGGTAGACGTGCAGCTTACAACGCAGATATTACCTATGGTACAAATAACGAATTTGGTTTCGACTACCTTAGGGATAATATGGCTCACACACCTAAAGACTTGGTACAACGTCCTCATAATTATGCCATTGTTGATGAGGTCGATTCTGTATTGGTAGATGATGCTCGTACACCTTTAATTATTTCTGGTCCTGTACCAGAAGGTGATCGTCATGAATTTAACGAATTGAAGCCTAAAGTTGGGGAAATCGTACAAAAGCAACGTCAACATTTAACCAGTGTTTTGGCAGAAGCTAAGAAACTGATAGCAGAAGGCGATTCTAAAGAAGGTGGATTTCTTTTACTACGTGTATTTAGAGGATTACCTAAGAATAAAGCATTGATCAAGTTTTTGAGTGAAGAAGGTGTAAAACAGCTACTTCAAAAAACCGAAAATTTCTACATGCAGGATAATAATAGGGAAATGCCCAAGGTAGATGAAGACCTATTATTCGTTATTGATGAGAAAAATAACCAGATTGAATTAACCGATAAAGGTGTTGACTATATTTCTGGAGAAGAAAACAGAGACTTCTTTGTAATGCCAGATATCGGTGGTGAAATTGCAAAAATTGAGAATCAGAATCTTGAAATTGAAAAAGAGGCCGAATTAAAAGAGGAACTTTTCAAAGAATTTACGATTAAAAGTGAGCGAATTCACACCATGAGCCAATTATTAAAAGCATATACCCTATTTGAAAAAGATACGGAATATGTGGTGATGGAAAATAAAGTAATGATTGTCGATGAGCAGACTGGTCGTATTATGGATGGCCGTAGATATTCTGACGGACTACATCAAGCGATAGAGGCAAAAGAAAATGTAAAGATTGAAGCATTAACACAAACTTTTGCAACAGTTACTTTGCAGAACTACTTTAGAATGTATAGCAAACTGTCTGGTATGACAGGTACTGCTGTTACTGAAGCAGGGGAATTTTGGGAAATCTATAAGTTAGATGTTATGGAAATTCCGACCAACAGACCTATTGCTAGAGATGACAGAAACGATTTAATTTATAAGACAAAAAGAGAAAAATACAACGCAATTATTGATGAGGTTACCAAATTAAGTAATACAGGCAGACCTGTATTAATTGGTACAACATCTGTTGAAATTTCAGAATTACTTTCAAAACTATTAAGTGTTCGTAAAGTTCCTCATAATGTATTGAACGCAAAGCTTCACAAAAAAGAAGCTGATGTTGTTGCCGAGGCAGGTAATGCTGGTGTTGTAACTATTGCTACAAACATGGCAGGTCGTGGTACCGATATTAAATTATCTGAAGCTGTTAAGAAAGCAGGTGGTCTTGCCATTGTAGGTACAGAACGTCATGATTCTAGACGTGTAGATAGACAGTTACGTGGTCGTTCTGGTCGTCAGGGAGACCCAGGAAGCTCTCAATTCTATGTTTCTTTAGAAGATAATCTAATGCGTTTATTCGGTTCGGACAGAGTCGCTAAAATGATGGATAAGATGGGGTTGGAAGATGGTGAGGTTATTCAACACAGCATGATGACCAAATCCATTGAGCGCGCTCAGAAAAAAGTAGAGGAAAATAACTTTGGGGTTCGTAAACGTCTATTAGAATATGATGATGTTATGAACGCACAGCGTGAAGTAGTCTATAAAAGAAGACGTCATGCATTACAAGGCGAGCGTTTAAAACTTGATATTGCCAACATGGTTTATGATACTTGTGAAGTTATCGTAGAAGGTAATAAAGCAGCAAGTGATTTTAAAAACCTTGAGTTTGAGCTGATTAAATATTTTTCAATGACATCACCTGTTACTGAAGCAGAATTCGGGGTCATGGGAGCTCAGGAAATAACAGGTAAAATCTATAAGGCGGCATATGCTCATTACAATGAGAAAATGGAGCGCAATGCTGCGTCTGCCTTCCCAGTAATTAAAAAGGTGCATGAAGATAATGCAAACAATTTCGAGCGTATCGTGGTTCCATTTACTGACGGAATCAAAAGCCTAAATGTTGTAACCAATCTTCAGGAAGCTTACGATACCAACGGTAAACAATTAATTACCGATTTCGAAAAGAATATTTCATTGGCTATAATCGATGACTCATGGAAGACGCATCTTCGTAAGATGGATGAGTTGAAACAATCCGTTCAATTAGCAGTTCACGAACAAAAAGACCCTTTATTAATTTATAAGTTCGAAGCATTTGAACTATTTAAGTCAATGATAGAGAAAGTGAACAAAGATGTAATTTCATTCTTATTTAAAGGAGAATTACCATCTGAAAACACAAACGCTATTCAAGAGGAAAGGAATATTCAACGTTCGAAAGAAAATTTAAAAACGACTAAGGAAGAAATTCCAAATAGTGATGAAATGGCAGCTCAGAGTAGAGCTGTAGGTCAAACGCAAGGACAACGACCTGCCGTTACTGAAACCATTACAAGAGAACAACCTAAAATTGGTCGTAACGAACGAGTTACAATTAAAAATGTGATGAGTGGAGAAAGCAAAACTGTAAAGTATAAGCAGGCAGAACCTCTTATTCAAAGTGGATCTTGGGTATTGACCCAAGATTAACAAAACACTTTCTATATTTAAAAAAGGCATCCCAATATTGGGATGCCTTTTTTAATACCCCATATTTTCACTTTTCCTCGTCAACTTGTTAAATCAATTAACTAAAATTATTCGGCATTGAAAATTAGCTATATTTAGATAACCGCTTTAAAATCAAACCAATGAATACCACCAGAAGAAAATTCATCAATTCTATAGGAATGCTTGCAGCTAGCACTGCGTTTCCTATTTCAACATTTGCTTTTAGTAAAACTTCAAAACTAAAAGTTGCGTTGATTGGAACTGGTATACGAGGAACAACCTTTTGGGGAAAACGTTTGGTAGATGAATATGGCGAAATATTAGAATTTGTGGGGCTATCAGATATTAATTCGAGTCGTTTGAAATATGCCAAAAATTATATTGGAGCTGATTGCCCCCTTTTTGCGGACTTTGAAGAGATGGTAAACATGACGAAACCAGATTTAATTATTGTCACTACAAAAGATTCGACCCACCATCAATATATAATTAAAGGATTGGAAATGGGTTGTGACGTATTAACGGAAAAACCGTTGACTACAGATGAAACTAAATGTCAAGCAATTATTGACGCAGAAAAGAAATCCAATAAAAAATTAATTGTAGGATTCAATTATCGATGGAGCCCTTACGCAACCAAAATAAAAGAATTATTAGCAAATAAAACGATTGGGGATTTGGTATCGGTCGATTTCCATTGGTATTTGAATACATATCATGGAGCTTCTTATTTTAGAAGATGGCATGGTGAGATAGAGAGTAGTGGATCCCTTTGGGTTCATAAATCTACCCATCATTTTGACCTATTAAACTGGTGGATAAATTCTGAACCCAATCAAGTCTTTGCCTACGGTGATTTGGAATATTATGGCAAGAACGGACCACAGCGAGGTACTAACTGCCGTAGTTGTGACCATAAAACTACTTGTGAATTTTATTGGGATATTACAAAAGATGAATCATCTAAAAAATTATATGCAGATCACGAACATGAAGATGGCTATATAAGAGATAATTGTTTGTTCAGAGAAAATATTGACATCTATGATAAAATGTCAGCACAAGTAAAATATGCCGACAACACAGTTCTAAACTATAGCTTAACTACCTATTCACCATTCGAAGGGTGGCGTGTTGCTTTTAATGGCACAAAAGGTAGAATTGAAGCTTCACAAGACATTCCTTACCATTCAATAACTTCTGTTGATGAGGCAGAAAAACACGTTTTGGAAATGGCTCAAAATAATAAGGAAGAATTGAACCACGAGTCAATTATTGTCCATAAGCTTTGGGAAAAACATGAGGTGATAAATGTACCCATGGAAAAAAGTGGCCATGGAGGTGGTGATAAAAGACTTCATGATAAAATATTCGTCAATCCTGAAACTACTGACCCCTATGGTAGAACTGCCGGTATAAGAGATGGGGCTATGTCAATTTTAATAGGTATTGGTGCAAGAAGAAGTATTGAATCTGGAAAAGCGATTAATATTGGAGATTTAACTGACCTTATACCAAAGAAAGTTCGCAGCTGACACTAACTTTACACAATTATGGTATACTATAACAAAAAATACTAGCATAATGTTAAAAACATAATTAGATTTACATTACTTAATAAGTATGTTTTTTTAGTACGTAAACAATATCTATGCCCGGATTTACCATTGACCAAGAGCGTCTTCAGGATAAAACCAAACTTTTTTTAAGGGTAAATTATACCACTAGCATTATATCCATTCTATTTGGATTATTATGCTATTTTCTATTGGGTATAACTAAAGTTGTACCATTCGCGCTTTTAGGTTTTGGAGTTTTAAACTTAATCAACTTACAATATTTTAAAAGTCATAAAAAGATTTTACCCACGTTCAATTTTTCATCTATAATAGGTCTTATATCTTCATTTATTGTAGCGTTGTACAGCGGTGGTATTCATAGTCCTTTTATCTTTATGATTCCGTTAGTGGCCTTTGGAGGGTTCATCAATAGCAGCAGATATGGTAAAATCTACTTAAACGTAATCATAGTTCTCATCATTCTACTATTTACACAAACCATACCTGAGTTAAAAATCACAGAAAATTTTGTTCCTGAAATTTCGAGTGCTGTTTTTAGCCTAGTTTCAGTATTATTTTCAGTTTTTGTTTTAGGAAACACCTTCGGTAAAAGTTTATTAAAGACTTACAACGCCCTTTATACTTCAAAAAAAGTCATGGCTAATGAAGTTCATGAAAAAGAAAATTTACTGAAAGAAGTTCACCATAGAGTTAAAAACAACTTACAGACCGTATCAAGCTTACTAAGTCTTCAATCTCGAAATACTGAAAGTAAACCAATGAAAGGTCTACTTAAAGGAACACAAAATAGGGTAATTGCAATGGCTATGGTTCATGAAATGCTCTATATGCGAAAAGATATTAGCCACATAGAGTACAAATCATATGTTCAAGAGTTAAGTGAATATTTAATTCGTTCTATAAAAGGAATTGACAATAATATCAATTTAATAATTGATATTCCAGATATAAAATTAGGTATAGACACAGCTATACCACTAGGCTTATTAATCAATGAATCATTGACCAATGCCTTAAAATATGGCATCGAAGGGGATGAAGAAGGGGATATCAATATTAAATTACAAAAAGATTCAGAAAAAGAGAATTGTTATATTCTTGAAATAGGAGATAATGGAATTGGTTTTCCAGAAACAATCAATTACAAAAACACCAAATCATTAGGTTTAAAACTTATTCATAATCTCACCCGTCAATTACGGGGAACTATTGAACGCGATGCTTCTAAAAAAGGCACTAATTACATTATCAAATTCCAAGAAATAAAGCAACAATTATCTCCAGTTGTATAAGTTAAAGGCTTCCATAATAACTAGTTCACAATTCCATTAATAAAGTTGACACTTGCTTTGTGTCATTACTATCACTTTAACTATATTTAAAGAACTAAATTAAACTACCACCTTATGTTCAAACAAATACTATTAGCTACGGTATTCAGTTTCGTAGGCCTACTAACCATTCACGCCCAATCACTTGAAGGAGATGGTCCGCACTCTCAATTAATAATTAGAGGCGTTATGTTAATTAATGGAAATGGAGCACCACCACAAGGCCCCATTGACATTGTTGTAGAAAACAATATTATTAAAGAAATTAAAGTTGTAGGGTATCCTGGTGTCGCCATAGATGACTCTAAGCGACCACAACTAAAATCAGGTGGCAAAGAGCTAGATTGTACAGGTATGTACTTAATGCCAGGTTTTATAGATATGCACACACATATTGGAGGTGATGCTCAAGGTGCTGACCCAGATTATGTTTTTAAACTTTGGATGGCACATGGTGTAACCACCGTAAGAGAAGTTGCTGGAAGAGGCATTGATGTGACACTAGATTTAAAACGAAAAAGTGAGAGAAATGAAATTATCGCCCCACGTATAATCTCATATACCGCATTTGGGCAAACAAGCAAGTCTTTTAATCCATTGAACGATATTCCAATTTCTACTCCGGATCAAGCTCGTGAATGGGTGCGTGCGAATGCAAAAAAAGGAGCTGACGGAATTAAATTTTTTGGTGCAGAACCAGCTATTATGGCGGCAGCACTAGATGAAAATAAAAAATTAGGACTTGGCTCAGCGTGTCACCATGCACAAATGAGCGTTGCTAGATGGAATGTACTTCATTCCGCAAGGGCGGGATTAACTTCAATGGAGCATTGGTATGGATTACCGGAGGCTTTATTTGATGATCGCACAGTACAAGATTTTCCTCTTGATTATAACTATCAAAATGAACAACATCGCTTTGAAAATGCCGGTAAATTATGGGCTCAAGCTGCTGAACCATACTCTGAACATTGGAATAATGTAATGAATGAACTATTGGCTTTAGATTTCACAATGGACCCCACATTTAACATATATGAAGCTAGTAGAGATTTACAGCGTGCTAGACGCGCCGAATGGCATGAAGACTACACATTGCCTTCCCTTTGGGAATTCTATCAACCTAGCAAAGTATCACATGGTTCTTATTGGCATGATTGGGGTACAGAGCAGGAAGTTCAATGGAAAAAGAATTATAATCTTTGGATGACCTTTATTAATGAATATAAAAATAGAGGTGGTCGCGTAACAACTGGTTCCGATTCCGGATTTATATTCCAATTATATGGTTTTGCCTATATACGTGAACTAGAATTAATGCGTGAAGCAGGATTTCACCCTTTAGAAATAATTCAATCTGCAACCTTAAATGGCGCAGAAGCGTTAGGATTGGATGACAAATTAGGTTCCGTTACAATCGGAAAATTAGCTGACTTCGTCATTGTTGAAGAAAACCCTCTTCAAAATTTCAAAGTGCTATACGGCACGGGAGCTGTAAAGCTTACCGATGATAATGAGGTGGTTCGTATTGGTGGTGTAAAATATACTATTAAAGATGGAATCATTTACGATTCTAAAGCGCTATTAGCAGACGTAAAGCGTCAAGTTGATGAAGCCAAGGCTAAGGATAATTATACTATAAAGCAGCCTGGCATTAAAAACTAAAACTTTCTTTTGTTCACTGGCACTTTAATTGCACGTAGTTGCTTTTTATTTTTTGAAGTAAAAGAAACAACTAGAAGAACTATTAAAGCAGGTATTAAAAGTGTAAGTATTATCATAATTGAATTTTTAAAAGGTGCTTCATTGCACCTTTTTTAATAGAGCAAAGATTATGCCAACTTACCATAACTCTTTTGGGTAATGAATGCTAATTCTTTATTGACTCTAGAATTCTTATATCTATACAAACGAGTTATTTCAGTTTCAGTACTGATTGTAAACGTTTTCTTATGGTCAGTATTATTAAGGCTATCAACCATAACAATACCCATTTCAATAATGTAAACTTTATCATTTGATTGAGGGTTTTGTGCCATCGTTAATGTTCCAGCGAAAATTATAATTAATAAGGTGAATATTGCTTTCATATTTTTGTATTGAACAATATAAAGATACCCGCAGTCCAGCAATCAAGGCTCTTGACCTCGCTGAACTACTATAATTTTCGGCTAGCGTAAATTTTTAGGATGAATCGAAGAAAAGTGTCGACGAATGGATTTTGAACCAAAAACATCATACCGATATGTTATGTAGTTCGTCGATGTTTTTAAAATAGTACAATTAGTAAAGCCTTAATAAAACAGCCAAATATGGAGTGTAATAAATGCTATTTGTTTAAAAAAGAATGTAATTACTCTATTGTACAAGCAACGTAATCTGAATATTAAAGAAACTATTCTTATTTGTTTCTACCTCTTTTTCCGTAATTCTTATCGCCTCGAGTCTTTGGCTTAGAATATTTCTTTTTAATAATCCATTTATAAGAACCTCCTTGATTTTCTTTTTTGTTCTTATCAGATTTATCATGAAAACTAGCACCACGTTCATCTTCATTTATATTCAAAGGATTTTCACGCTCCTTATGTTTAGGCTGTTCGTCGAAAGTTAGTTTAGTTGCCACTTCAACATCACTTGGTAAGTCTAATAAATTTACTTTCTGCAACATCAAATCTTCGATAGCATCTTTTGCTTCCTCTTCATTTGGGGTGAATAACAAAATAGAAGTTCCCTCTTTCTCTGCTCTACCCGTTCGACCGATTCGGTGCATGTAATTTTCTGGATAAATCGGTGTATCGAAATTGATAACATGAGAAATTTCTTGAAGATCCAATCCACGTGCCATAACATCTGTAGTAACCAAAATACGGTTCTTGCCTTCATCAAATTGATTGATAGAACGCAATCTATAGTTTTGGGTCTTATTTGAATGTATGATACAGATTTCTTCACTGAAAAATTCAGCTAATTCCTTGAACAATAAATCTGCACTTCTCTTGCTTGACACAAAAACCAGTACTTTATGAAACTCTTCTTCTTTCTGAAGAAGATTAACAAGCAAATTTACTTTTGTATAAAAGTTAGGCGTAGCATACCCGAATTGAGTAATGTTCTCTAATGGAGTTCCACTTACCGCAATTGAAATTTTCTGTACTCCTGTAAAGAAATCGGTTATAAATAACTCAATATCATCGGTCATAGTGGCAGAGAACATAATATTCTGTCTTCTGACCGGCAACAATTCGAAAATATTAACCAGTTGAAATCTAAATCCTAGGTCTAACATTACATCGACCTCATCAATCACAAGTTTCCTAACTGATTTTAATTGAACAGCTTTGGTCAAAATTAAATCATATAATCGTGCAGGAGTTGCCACCAAAATATCAGTACCCAAAGCCAAGGCATTTTTTTGCCGTAGCATACTCTTACCTCCAAATACACCTAATACACGTACACCCGAATATTTAGCCAGTTTTTCAGTTTCTTCTACAACCTGTACCACTAACTCACGAGTAGGTACAAGAATAATCACCTTCGGATGAATTTCTTTTGAAAATGATAGGGTATTTAAAATAGGTAATAAATATGCAAAAGTTTTTCCTGTACCGGTTTGGGCGATTCCTACCACATCACTACCACTCATAACAACAGGAAATGCTTGCTCTTGAATAGGAGTAGTATTTTCAAAACCTAAATCATCTAAGGCTTTTTCTAAGTTTCTAGAAATCTTTAAATCGGTAAACAAGGGCATAAGAATGACTTTTGTATTAAAAATGCAAAGCTATGTGGATTAGTTGACAAATCACGACAGTTGAGACAATTATCGGTATTTACCTAGTATTTTATGATGTAAGAGCTTCGAATTAGTAAAGAACTAACATTGACTTCATATTACAACATAGTAAAAACTGATTCTCAATTAGCTTACTTTTTAAAAGGCATTCATATTAGAATTAAATTATATCAATTTATTACCTGCTCGTACTTCTTCCATTACTCTCTAGCTGCTTTGAATTCACTGCCGTCATACCATTTCGGAAAATAGTCTTCATTCGCTAATTTCAATCCAATAGTATAAAATAATTGTAAGTCTAATTGCACCCCACTTAATTCAGTGGTTTTGACATTGTACTCATCAGAAACTTGATGGTAATTATTGATATTATAATAGGTACTCAGTTCTTTTACTTCTTCAATACTTTTATCGAAACCTTCATAGGTACCACTTGCGTATAAAGCGGGAATTCCAATTTTAGCAAAATTAAAATGGTCTGATCTAAAGAAGTATCCTTTTTCAGCTTCTGGATCCGGTATAATGTACCTGTCTTGTTTAAGTGCCTCCGCTTTGGCATATTCATCCATTTCTGAATGTCCGTAACCCGTAATGGTCAAGTCTTTCATTTTCCCCGGACTAGCCAATGCATCCATATTAATATTTGCTACTGATTTTTTGGGGTCAAAAATTGGGTGTTCAGCATAGTAAGCGGAACCTAATAACCCTTGCTCCTCTCCGGTAAGCGCTATAAAAACAATGGAGCGTTTTGTTGCTTCTCCTTTTTTTAATGCCTCTGCAATAGCTAATAACCCAGCAGTACCAGAAGCGTTGTCAATTGCACCATTGTAAATTGAATCTCCATCAATGGGCTTACCAACCCCTAAATGGTCCCAATGTGCAGAATATATAATGACTTCATCTTTCTTTTCTGTGCCAGGTATCATCGCTACCACATTTTTAGAAACGTCTTTTTTTATTTCGTTTTTAACCGAAACCGAAACATTTAATCCTAAAGGTGTGGGTTGAAAATCTTTGGTTCTAGAAAGCGATTTGTAATCTCGACCTTTCATAGTCGATGCATCGAACATTTTGAGAGCACTCTCGCTACTTATCCAAGACTCTACTTCTAACTTGGGTAACTCGCTCGCAATGGTTAATCGGGCTCCTGTCCAACTAGATTCTATAACATTCCAACCATAAGAGGCTGGCTCCGTATCATGTAGTATTATCACTCCTGCAGCACCCTGTCGGGCAGCTTCTTCATATTTATACGTCCAGCGGCCATAGTATGTCATTTCATTACCTTTAAACAATGTTGAATCTCCAGATTTAAATCCGGGGTCATTAATCAGAACTACAGCTGTTTTGCCTTTCCAATCTATTCCCTCATAATCGTTCCAATCATATTCAGGAGCCACAATACCGTACCCAGCAAATACAAGTTCTGAGTTTTCAAGACGAACATCAGTAACAGCCTTATTCGTAGTTGCTACAAAATCTTTTAAGTAGTTTAAACTTATTTTTTTATTGTTTCCGGAAATGACCATATGTTCGGAAGGCGTACCCGTAATCTCTACCATTGGTACATCTTGAAAATAACTATCACCATTACCCGGTGAAAGTCCTAATTTTTCAAATTCATCTTTTAAATAATTCACTGTAATTGTTTCACCATCAGTAAATGGTTTTCTACCAAGAAACTCATCGGATGCAAGTCGCTCAATATGCTTGCCAATCGTCGTTTGGTCAACTTCTATTACTACTGTCACTACCTCTTTTTTATCTGCACAGCTAGCAAATAAAATGATTCCTAAAAATTGTAGAAAATTCTTCATATCTAAGATTTTGAATATGTGTTCGTTAAGGTATATAGATTACTAAGAAATGGCACATAAATCGATATATAATTTGGTTTCACCTCAAACTATGATAATAAAACAAGATAGTACGTATTTAATTACGCTCAGAATCGAGTTGTACTTTTCTGTCTTTTGCATTTTTAAGCAACACATCTAATTCGGCTTTATCGAAATATTCACCATAATTAATAACAGCATAATTCACCAAACACTTTATTTCCACCAATATACGTTTGTAAAACATGTACATCTTTAATTTTATTCGGTTCTATAGAGAACAAATCTTCACTAAGAATAACAAAATCAGCCAATTTACCTGATTCTAAAGTTCCTTTTATATTTTCATCAAATGAGCTATAAGCTGCATTTTTAGTATATGCCATTAAAGCTTCTGCTACATTAATTTTTTGCTCCGGAACCCAACCATCAGGGTTTTTACCATCTGTAGTTTGACGAGTAACAGCTGCATAAACTCCATAAATTGGAGAGGCAGGTGCAACAGGCCAATCACTACTAAAAACTAAAGTTGTATGAGCATCTAATAAAGATTTAAAAGCATAGGTACTTTTAATACGTTCTTTACCAATAAGTTCTTCTGCCCATCTACCATCATCAATAGCATGATAAGGCTGCATACTTGCAATAACATTGAGTTTAGAAAATCGATAAATATCATTATTAGCTAAATGCTGTGCATGCTCAATTCTAAATCGTCTATCTCTATTACCATTTTCTTCAATAACCCGTTCGAAAGTATTCAATATGGTATTATTCGCTCTGTCACCAATGGCATGAACTGTAACTTGTAAGTCATTGAAATCTGCATTTGAAATCCATTGATACAAACTATCTACATCAACAATGAAAAGTCCTTTATCTTCCTTTTTATCTGAATAAGGTTCATTGAATGCTGCGGTATGTGATCCTAATGAGCCGTCTACAAAACCTTTCATCAAGCCATTTTTCAACCATTTAGTTTCATTCGTAGTATTAGATATAGATTTCCAGTATTTTAAGGGATCCGCAGAATAAACTCTGATTTTTAATTTCTTAGCAGAGTTCATTGTATTTAAAACTTCATACCCTCCTAAACTATCAACATCATGAATAGACGTAACGCCTTGAGAAATTAAATAATCTTGAGCTGAATTTATTGCCTCTTCCTTTTGAACATTAGTAAGTACTGGTATTTTATTCAAAACCAAATACATGGCCTCGCTTTTTAAAATACCTGTGGGAGTACCGTCAGGGTTTTTAACGATTTCACCATTTACTACATTGCCAGTATTCTTATCTATACCTGCAATTTTTAAAGCAGCTGAATTGGCTAAAATCATATGACCATCCATTCTATAAATTGCAACAGGATTTTCACCAGTAAATTCATCAATCCATTCTTTTGTAGGGAGTTCTCCTCCCCAAAGTGTATGGTCCCAATTTCCTTCAACTATCCATTGGTTAGGTTTTATATTGTTTGCGAATGCAGCAATTCTATTAATGAACTCACTTTTAGTTTTAGCATCTCTCAGTTGCACACTTAAAAGACTATTGCCGCCCATTAGTAAATGTACATGAGTATCAATAAAACCCGGGGTGATAAATTTATTTTGAACATCAATTACTTCTGTAGATTGCCCTTGAAACTTTTGAATATCTATGGCTGAACCAATGGCAAAAATGGTATCCCCTTTAATAGCCATAGCTTCTGCTTTTGGGCTATCAGAATTTCCTGTCCAAATATTCGCATTGGTAATAATAAGGTCTGCTTTTATGCTATCAGTTTCACATGAAGTTAGAAGAATCGTAATTACAAAAGTAAAAATTAGTCTTTTTATCAAAATCATCCTTAAATATAATGGGTAAATAATCTTCAGTTGAAAATTAAAAAAACAATTACCCTTTTATTTTCCTTCTTTTCTTAATACTTCCAATGGCGGACTATTTAAAACCCCTCTACTATTTAATAATCCTATAGAAAGTACTAAAAGAGTAATTCCTGGTAAGACCACTAAAAATGGTACCCATGATGGTATAAATGGTGTGTCAAAAATAAAATAGGCAAGTAAAAAGCTACTAACTAGCGAAAGAAGCACACCTACTCCGCTACCTAAGACACCTAAAAACAGGTATTCCAAAGCATTTATTTTTAGAATCTGTTTACTTTGTGCCCCTAGGGTTCTCAACAATACACTTTCCCGTATACGTTGGTATTTGCTATTACGAACAGAACCTATCAATACAATAATACCAGTTAAAATACTAAAAAAAGCCATAAATGTAATCACCCATGATATCTTGTCCAAAATATTTTCAATTAGTGTAACCACCTGTCGTAAATCAATAATGGATACATTAGGAAACTTTTTCACCAGTTCACGTTGCAAATTGGCTGAGGTTTTTTTGTCAGGTGCGTTTGTAGTCAATACATGAAACTGTGGTGCATTCTCTAATACTCCTTTTGGAAATACGATAGAAAAATTGAGCTGCATACGCGCCCAATCTACTTGCCTAAGATTACCGACTACGGTGGTCATCAATTTACCTTGAACATTAAATAGAATTGTATCCCCTATAGTTACAAGAGCATCGTTAGCTACATTATCTGCCAAAGAAATCGGTATAACCTCAGCATTAGGGGCTACACTAGGTATCCACTCCCCTTCTAATAACTTCTCAGACCCAATCATGGTGTCTCTATAGGTAGTTCTAAACTCGTGGCTTAAAATCCATTTATTCACCCGTGTGGTACTATCTAATCGAATTTCGTTAACACTACGATCTTTTATGCGTTCCATTCGCATAGTTACGATTGGTATATTATCAATTACAGTTAATCCATTTGGTGTAATCGTATTGGCTACTGCTTCTCGCTGTTCGGTCTGTACGTCAAAAAGTATCAAATTCGGACTTTCAGTACTTGATTCGAAAGAAGTTTTAGCGAGTAAAAAATCTTTTGTAAAGTATAAGGTACTTATAAGAAAAGTTCCGATTCCTATTGCCAATATCAACACTACGGTTTGGTTATTAGGCCGATATAAATTCAATAAACTTTGTCGTGCTGCAAAGCTCCACGATTTCGGAAAATATCGTTTTATCAATCGCATAAATAAAATAGAAACTCCGGCTAAAATGGAGAATGTTACTAAGATACCTGCCACAAAACTTGCTGCAAATCCCCATCGGCCCAACAGCCAATATGCAAAAAGGAACACGAAAAGAACTATGGCCAACATTACCCACATTTGATAAGGACGCGATTTTTTGCTGGTATCTTCCTGTACGCGCAAAACTTGTAAAGGTGAAACGAACCAGGTATTAATTAATGGAGAAAGTGCAAACAAAACTGACATGCACACCCCTAATAATAGACCCACAAAAATCGATTGATACGAAGTAGATATTTCTACTTGAAATGGAAGAAATTCTTGTAGGATTAGCGGAAAAGTTTGCTGTAAAATTAGGCCTATAACAGTGCCAATAAAACCGCCCAACAATCCCATACCCGCAATTTGAAGCAAATAGATTAAAAAGGTTTGCTTACGGGTAGCTCCTAAGCATTTGAGAACAGCTACTGATTTTAATTTCTCTTTAATATAAATATGAACTGAGCTAGCGATACCTACACAACCTAAAAGAAGTGCTATAAATGCTACAAGATTTAAAAATCGACCAACATTTTCATACCGTCGCCCTAGCCGCTGACTGGTATCTGTATGAGTATCTAAATCAGCATTTTCAGCATCTAACAAAGGATCTACCTTTTTGTTAAGTGCCTTTAAATCTATATATGGATTTTTGAAATAATAGTTATATCCTAAACGACTTCCTCTTTGTAAGAGTCCGCTTTCTTCCATAAATCGAAACGGAACAATAATCGGTGGCGCTGCCGTGGCACCGATACCTGTACTACCAGGAGCGGTAATCAATGAGCCAACAATAGGAAAGGTAGTAGTACCTAATTTTACGCTATCACCTGGTTTAAGATTGTATTGTAACATGGCAGTGGCATCGACCAAAGCTCCACCCTTTTCTTGGTATTCTTGAGCGGCACTTAATGGTTCTGTTTCCAATTCGCCATAAAAAGGGAAGTTACCTTCTATACCACGTACTTGTACTAGTTTAGTTGCTCCATTCTTGGTGAAAGCTGCCATAGAAGCAAAATTAACTTCCCGTGCATTCGCACCTCCCAAAGAATCCATCAACTGTGTCACCCGCTCATTGGCTGGCTGATTACTATCGATAAGAAAATCGGCTCCCATAAGGGCTTTTGACTGTAGACCAATGTTATCTTTAAGGTTATCACTAAAAGACTGAATAGAAACTACTGCAGCGATACCCAAAATAATGGAAGCCATAAACAAGAGTAAGCGCTTACCACTTGCCTTGCCATCGCGCCAAGCCATTTTCAATAACCAATTAAAGTCTGCTTTTGAAGTTCGTGTTGGTTTGCTCAAGATATTGCAGAGGTTTCATTGATTACTATTTTACCACCTTTAAGACGTAATACATGTTGGTTCAGTTTAGCCAGTTCTAAATCATGGGTCACAATAACCAGAGTAGTTCCCATTTCCGTATTTAAATCGAACAGTAATTTTATCACCTTTTCTCCTGTTTCTTCATCTAAATTACCCGTTGGTTCATCAGCAAAAAGAATTGAAGGTTTGTTAGAAAATGCCCTAGCTAATGCAACCCGTTGCTGTTCCCCACCAGAAAGCTGTGACGGATAATGATTATGTCGATCACCAAGACCTACTTTGGTTAGCAGTTCCATAGCATCTTTTGTTGCATTTGGTGCACCTTGTAATTCTAAAGGAACACTTACATTCTCTAATGCAGTTAAGGTCGGTAATAATTGAAAATCTTGAAAAATAAATCCGACTTTTTCATTTCTTAAAAGAGCACGCTGGTCTTCATTCAATGTACTTAAATCTTCACCACAAAGATCTATACCACCTTCATCAATTTCATCTAGGCCAGCACATAGTCCTAACAAAGTAGTTTTTCCACTACCGGAAGGACCTACGATTGCAAAAGTTGCCCCTTCTTCAATTGAAAAAGAAATATCATCTAATACTGTCAAATTTTTAGATCCACTCGTGTACGTTTTCCTTAGATTACGTACGTTTAATATCTTTGTCATAAATCATTTTACTTCAAGCTAACAAAATAAGCAAATGATTTTGAATCTAATAAGCTAAGACTATGTTGAAAGTATTAAAGTTTCGTTATTTTTTATGGGCACTCGTGCTTATTGGATGTGGAGAAAGACCAGAAAAAAAACAATCAGATGGCCCTACCAAAGAAGTTAGTGCTGCCGAAAATGAGGTTATTGACACAAACCAGAAGGTAATAATGTTTTATGGTAATAGCCTTACAGCCGCTTATGGCTTAGATACAAAGGAAGGATTCCCAAATAGAATTCAGCTGCGTTTAGACTCATTAGGATTAGAATATATGGTCATTAATTCTGGATTGAGTGGAGAAACAACATCTGGCGGTTTAAATAGACTTGATTGGGTACTGAACCAACCTGTCGATATTTTTGTTTTAGAGTTGGGTGCTAATGATGGACTAAGAGGAATACCTATTTCTGAATCGATGAATAATCTTCAATCAATGATAGATATGGTTAAAGATAAAAATCCTGAAACTATACTAATTTTAGCCGGTATGCAGATACCACCAAACATGGGTACAGATTATACTTCTCAATTTATGGCAATGTATCCTGCATTGGCAGAGTCTAACGAAATTCTGTTAATACCTTTTTTATTGGAAGGTGTTGCGGGTATACCAGAATTGAATTTAGAAGATGGCATACACCCAACCGCAGAGGGGCAAAAAATAGTAACTAATAATGTCTGGGAAATTTTGGAATCAGTTGTACTACCAAAAACGAATACTGAAGTAACCACAGATATCGAAGTTGATGAAGTAAATTAAGCAAAAAGTGTTTTTAGCGTCGTAGGTTTAAATTTTAAAGCTTGTTTAACTCTAGCATTTTTAACTTTGAAAAACCTTGCAGCTGTTTGGTAACCCTGAGTATTAATTTCAGATTGGCCTATTATATCTGCTATGGGCATTGTAAAAGACTGCACTTTGGTAACGGGTAACTTATGTTGAGCTTGGGACTTGGTTCCCAAACAGACAACAAGGAATAAGAAAATAATTGTACGCATAATAAGTAGGTAAATTTGGTTTGTAGATAACCCACTCATTGTAAGTAAACGTATTTCGAATTCGACAAAATGCTCAATTTTTACGATGAAAGTATATGTTTTCGATGTATTACCTATTTTTGTAGTCCTTTTTCCTACAAATACTATTGTAGATTATCGGTGATTATGTGCCGTTTATCGATTTAGCAATCATATTCCTACATCTATATTGATTTCCTATTTTGAATATAATTGATTGTTTGCTTCTCAGATGATGTCTAAATTCACTTTCTTGAAGATATAATAAGATTAGAATACTGTTAAGTTTTTTGATTACCTATATAAGATTATGCCATTTTAGGATTGTTAGCTTTAGTTGTGAAATTCAACTCTCTTTTTATTTTTGAATCCTTTGACTTGTATAAACGCGCTACTTCAGTTTTCGCTTCAAGATTTAATTCGTAAGATGTTTCAGTAACGATTGTCATTTCAATAGTTTCAACTTTTACATCAGTAGTAGCGTTTTGAGCTTGAGCAGTAAAGCTTAAGAAGATGATAAAGATGATTGTTAGTATTGTTTTCATGACTTGCATTTGTTACACTTATAGAACGCAGCAGGCCTTGATTCACTAGGTGGTGAATCGCTCAAAAACACATATTACTCGTTACTTTACACGTACTCGGTTGAAGTGTAAAATCTGGTCGATAAACAACACAAACCTCAAAATCACCTTAGCGATTAAAGATGCAGTTAATCGACACTACGTTACTTCAACTTCAATAAAATGTTGGGGTCTGGGCAGTTTTCCTGATAAAAGGACAATTGTTCTTTGGCGCATACTCCAGGATAGTCTCCTATGTTACCCTCTAAATTGCGTATTATTTGAAAATGTAGATGTGGGGCATAATTGACATTTATATCAGGTGTACCTAATCTGCCAATGGTATCACCAGCTTTAAATTCTTTATTAATAAAAAGTCCGTCCAAAGAATCTACCGACAAGTGGCCATATAAAGTGTAAAAGGTATGATTACACAAAACATGCTTCAATATAATCGTTGGTCCGTAATCACCAATAACATTATTATTCTTAAAACTATGCACCATGCCTTTTACAGGAACAATAACTTTTGTTAAGGCATTACACCAATAATCGATTCCCAAATGAATGTTTCTAATAGGTTTTGTACTAGAGGTGAAACCTTCCTTATCATTATATAGGTTACGCTCTTCTAAATAGCCCCCATATGCTATTAATCCTTGCTTATCTTTTAATACGCTATCAATATAATTTTGACAAACAGCATAGTCAGTGATATCTAAACCCAATAACTCCTCATTATCCTTAGAAAGGTTTAAGGATACATATTCCTGAATAGGAATTGCCGTATCTAAAATAGAAATAGGGTTTGTGGTATAAGATTTAAGGTCTTCAAGCAATGTATCCATTTCCCAAAAATATAATATCCTTTTATCTAGTTAACATTTTTTAACCATTTTCCTCGTAAGGTCTTTGTAAATTACCTACAAATTGCTAAAAGAAAATTGCCATGAAATTATTACAAATAACAGTATTAGCCTGTGCTACATTACTAGCTACAAGTTGTCAATCTAAAGTCAAGAAAAATACCTTATCAGAAAACACCGAAAACACTGAAATTGTGAACGAAGAAGTTGATGAGGCTGTAAAACTAAGTGCCCAACAACTAAGTAAATATGAAACCGCCTATTTTGCTAGTGGTTGTTTCTGGTGCGTAGAAGCTATTTTTGAGAGTGTTAAAGGAGTTAAAGAGGTTATTTCTGGCTATGCTGGTGGCAAACAGAAGAACCCTACTTATGAAGACGTTGGTTATGGTAAAACCGACCATGCAGAGGCTGTAGAAGTCTATTATGACCCTAAAGAAATCTCCTTTACCGAATTAGTTCAAGTTTTCTTTGGTTCTCACGACCCTACCCAATTAAACGGACAAGGTCCTGATCGCGGTAGACAATACCGTTCTATTGCCTTTTACAAGACCGATGAACAAAAGAAAATAATAGAAGGATACATGCAAGCACTTACAAATCAAAATGTATATGGCGGCCACCCAATTACAACTGAAGTCACCCCTTTCACGGTTTTCTATAAGGCAGAATCTTATCATCAAGATTACGAAAAAAACAATCCTAATAATTCATATATTAAAAATGTATCTATTCCAAGATTAAACAGGTTTAAAGAAAGCTTTGGAGATTATCTAAAGAAGAGTGTTCACTAAAAGGTCTCCCAAAAAATTGTTATATTCAAGCGCCCTACCGGGCGCTTTTTTTATAAACCATAATTTACCAAAACCAATGAAATCAAATATCATTTTTCTGCTCATTACCGTAATTCTAACAACTTTTATAAGTTGTAACCAAAAACCCAAAGACGATACCCCATGGGTAAATCTTTTTGATGGAGAAACTTTAAATGGATGGACACAACTCGGTGGCGAAGCCACTTATGCAGTAAAGGATAACTCTATTGTAGGCACCACGGTTCATAATACACCCAACTCATTTATGACAACTGACAAGATGTATAGTGATTTTATTTTAGAATTAGATTATAAGGTAGACCCTAGTATGAATTCTGGCATACAAATTAGAAGTAATAGCTTACCGCACTATATGGATGGTCGTGTTCATGGATATCAAATAGAAATAGATCCATCTGAACGAGCATGGAGTGCTGGTATTTATGATGAAGCAAGAAGAGGTTGGTTGAACCCAATGACCAATAACCCTGAGGCTCAAAAGGCATTCAAGCAAAATGAATGGAATCACTACAGAATAGAGGCCATCGGCGACACCTTAAAAACGTGGATTAATGATGTACCTGCAGCTTACTTAATTGATGATAAAACAGCCAAAGGTTTTATAGCGCTTCAAGTGCATAGCATCTCTGATGAACAGAAAGACGGTACCGATATTATCTGGAAGGATATTAAAATTTTAACCGACAGTCTTTCTAAGTATTCAAGAAAAAGTACATTGACACCAATAAACACAAAAAATGCATTAGGTGTTGACGAATTGAAAAATGGTTGGAAAATGTTATGGGACGGCGAAACTGCAAATGGTTGGCGAGGAGCCCGTTTAGATGAATTCCCAACAATAGGATGGGAAATTAAAGATGGCATTTTGACAGTACTACCATCAGGAGGTGAAGAATCTGCAGCAGGTGGTGATATTGTTACTAAAGAGCTATACGGTGATTTCGAGTTAATGTTAGATTTTAAAATTACAGAAGGTGCTAATAGTGGTATCAAATACTATGTGGATACCGATATTAATAAAGGGCCAGGTTCTTCAATAGGTTTAGAGTATCAAATTTTAGACGATGCTAGACACCCTGATGCGAAACTAGGAAATCATGATGGTAGCCGTACCGTAGCTTCTCTTTACGACCTAATTCAGGCAGATGTAAATAAGCCTATGAATGCACCAGACGAATGGAATACGGCTCACATTATATCTAAAGACAATCACGTAGAACATTGGTTAAACGGAATGAAAGTTTTAGAATATGAACGCAAAAGTGACGACTATCGAAAATTAGTATCAGAGAGCAAATATGCTCAATGGCCAAATTTTGGAGAAGCTGAAAAAGGGCATATCCTTTTGCAAGATCATGGAGACAAAGTTTCCTTTAAAAACATTAAAATAAAATCAATCATTAAAGAATAAGTTATGACTACTAGAAGAAACTTTATTAAAAAAACCTCAGCAGGTACAGCAGCGGTAACTTTGGGCAGTTTAATCTTTCCAAGTAGTTCGTATGCAAATATTCTTGGCGCTAACGACCATATCAATTGTGCTATAATCGGAGTGCGTAGTAGGGCAAAAGCGCACGTAATGGCTATTCATAATGATAAAAATGCCAAGATTATATATTCTTGTGATGTCGATGATGTGATTTTGCAAGAACATAATGTGTGGTGTCAAGAAAATATAGGATACATACCTAAAATAGAAAAAGACTTTAGAAAAGTATTGGAAGACAAAGACGTCGATGCAGTATTCATTGCTACGCCAGAACACTGGCATGCACCAATGGCTATTTTAGCTTTACAAGCAGGTAAACATGTTTATGTTGAAAAACCTTGTAGTCATAATCCGTATGAAAATGACCTTTTGGTCGAAGCACAAAAAAAGTATGGAAAAAAAGTTCAAATGGGTAACCAACAACGTTCTGCAAAAACTTCTATTAGTGCCATCAAAGATATAAGAGAAGGTATTATTGGTGATGTCTATAAAGGGGAAGCATATTACTCTAATAATAGAGGTTCTATTGGTAAAGGAAAGGTAATTGATGTTCCTTCCACATTAAATTGGGATTTATGGCAAGGACCAGCACCAAGAGAATCATACAAGGATAATATTCACCCTTACAATTGGCATTGGTTTCGTACATGGGGTACTGGTGAAGTACATAATAACGGTACCCATGAAATAGATATCTGCCGTTGGGCCCTAGGTGTAGACTTACCAGAAACAGTTACATCTTTTGGAGGTAAATATACCTTTCAAGACGATTGGGAATTTGTAGACAACCAACAAGTAACCTACACTTTTGCAGATAATAAATTTTTAACATGGACAGGCCATAGTCGAGGAATGATGAAACCAACGCGACCAGGCCGAGGAAGTACGATATACGGCTCTAAAGGAAGCATTATGCTTGACCGTAATTTCTATCAACTTTATGATTTGGACGGAAATCTCTTAAAAGAGGAACTTGAAGGTGGCTCAAGCGAAACAACCAATACAAGAGGTGAAGGACAATTAGATACAAACCATATTTCTAATTTCTTTGCAGGTATTAGAGAAGATAAAAGTCTTAATTCTGATATAAGTGATGCGAGTGTTTCTACCATGCTATGTCATTTAGGAAATATGGCTCAAGACGCAGGAGAAACCTTAAAGATTGATTCCACTACTGGAAAAATAACTAATAATGCTAAAGCAATGGAGTCTTGGAAACGCACCTATGCTGAAGGATGGGAGCCTGTACTATAAAAATACTTCTATTCAGAAAAGTATACTTAGACCACTTGAGCTAAACATAGATCAAGTGGTCTAATCATATTACACATAGAAAAAAAATCAAGTATTCGACAACAATGAATGACCAAGCCGTCTATAAATAGTCCCCTTAACTTATTATTTATTAAATAGTTACAATATTAATACGTATGGATTATTCTTTTTTCTAACTTAGAAGAACACTTAAACATTCTATTAATATGAAAAAATTAAGTTCTATCGTTATCATTGGGTTACTTAGCGCGCTATCGATTGTTTCGTTTACGAGCCTCCCACAAGAATACCTACTCTTGAAAAAAGTAAAGTCCAAACTTTTTGACTACAGCCGTAATCAATCTCCTGAAAAAACATACCTACATACAAATAAAGATTTCTATACCAATGGTGAAACCATTTGGTTCAAAACCTATTTGGTCGATGGTATTTCGCACAATGGTTCCGAAAAAAGTAATGTTGTGTATGTAGAGTTGGTTGACAAACAAGGCATTGTGGTGGCCCAACGTAAATTATTCGTCGATGAAGTTGGGGCCTCTGGTGATATTGAAATTGATCAAAACATAGCACAAGGCGATTATACCCTACGTTCATATACCAAATATATGCTCAACGAGCAGGAACCCGTTATTTATGAGAAAAATATACCCATCTTCGTACAGCAGATAGGTAATACCGTAAGTCCTGACCAGATTCCCGTAACACAATATTTGCAGGGTTTTGAAGAAAACATGGGAAAGGCGGTCTCCGGCAGACCAAGCATTAAATTCTTCCCAGAGGGGGGCCACCTTGTCAAAGGTTTACCCGGCACAATGGGTCTAGAGGTACTTGACGAAAAGGGCAATGGCCTGGCCCTGAAGGGCTTTATCAAAGATTCCAAAGAAAATATCATAGAGACTTTCGAAAGTCTAGAGTTTGGCCTTGGCAGTGTAGGGTTCACCCCTTTACCAGGTGTGCAATACCATGCCAGTGTAATTCTCAACGGTATAGAAGAAAAGTTCCCCCTTCCCGAAGCATTGCCAAACGGTTACGTGCTTAGTCTAAAAAACAGGAAAGACCATGTTTTGGTACAGGTGTCTAGTACTACCCAAAATGGACTTGAGGGGACCCTGTTGATAGGACATTTAAGGGGCGATATGATTTTTAAACGCATTGGAACCGCTAATGACAATGTGGCCTATGCTACAAAGATTTATACCAAAGAACTTCAAGATGGTGTGGCACAGTTCACCCTATTTACCCCTAACGGAGAACCCATAAGTGAACGCCTGATCTTTATAGACAACCCTGAAAACGATACCCATTTAACCATTTCCTCTCCCACTACAACCTATGGCATGCGCGAAAAAGTAGAACTCAATATGGTTTTAGTGGATGGAAAGGGGGCTCCACTTAACGGTGACTTCTCTATGGGGGTCGTGTCCAAAAACGGAAGCAAGGGCACAGCATCGACCAACAATATAAAAAGTTGGCTCTTGCTAGATTCCGATTTGGGCGGTACCATTCAAAACCCCGATTATTTCTTCGCCGATGATGCAAAAGAACGTAAATTTTTATTAGATGCACTTATGCTCACCCATGGTTGGAGAAGGTTCGTCTGGAAAGACATACTTTCTGAAAAAGTGGACAAGACCCCTGACTACGCTCCTGAAAAAGGGATCATGATCACCGGAAAAACCACTAGGTTCGGCAACCCCAACAAGGCAAAAGAGACCGTTGCCACCCTAAACCTGTACGATTGGCCCGATCTCATCAACTCAAAGCAAGAGACCAATGCCCAAGGAGCCTTCAGTTTTGGCCCATTTTATTTCAATGACAGCATTGAGGCCACCGTTGAGGCGTATGATTCTGTGCCCAAATGGGCATACAAACGAAAGAATCTCTCTGTTTTAGTCGATGAGCAATCTCCCAAACTAGACTCAGAACTTGGAAAGACAAAGCGTACCGACCGCCAGACCATTGAATTAAGCCAAGAATATCTTAGGGATGAATATCTGAAAAAAGTGACCGATTTTAACTACGATCCCAAAAAAGTGACCCGTTTGGATGAAGTGGTTGTTTCGGAAAAAAAGAGAATGAGGGAAGAAGTTTTAAGAAAGAATAACCCTCGTATAACGATCGGCCTCTTTACAATGACCTTGTATAAAGATTCTATACCAGGTTCTGAGGCCATGAGTGCCTTGGATTTGGTTCAGCGATTGCCTAAGGTAAAAGTCACTGGCGTATACCCCAATCAATCTGTAAATATTCCAAGTATGAGCATGAGTACCTTGTTCGCTAACACCGGCCCTTTGTTTTTAGTGGATGGTGTCCCAACTAATCAAACCTTTATCCAATCTATGCGGGCCAACGAGGTTTCTTATATTGATTTGGTGACTGGTTCTGATGCCACAATTTTTGGATCTAGGGGCGGTAATGGTGTCATTGCCCTTTATACCAACGATCTTTATGATCCAAACGAACAGAACGCAGAGGTATACCCCGGTATTGTCAACTTCAAAATTCCCGGTTTCTACAAGGCACGGGAGTTCTACAAACCTGACTATATTAAGGAAAGTCCTGAAAAACCAGATTACCGCACTACCTTGTTCTGGAAGCCCGAAATTACTTTGGACGAGGAGGGAAAATCGGCAATCGATTTTTTTACAGGGGACAAGACCGGCGAGTACTGGGTAAAAGTTGAAGGTATTACCGAAGACGGGAGGCCTGTCAACGGCTTTTACGATTTAGCGGTAGTCGAATCAAATTGACAAATGAATGTTAGTATAAAAACACACATCATAGACTATACATTTTTTTAGACCTAAAAATGTACAAAGCAAATACGTTAAGAATATTTTTCAAGTAATGCCAAAGGACATTTAACGATTCAATTAGTATAAAAAAGAAAGTTCAATCATTGTCGTTAGCGTATTTTTTGGTGAAAGAGGCGTCACAAAACCACCACCACACTAAAAGCAAAGACCACTAAAAATTTATAGGATAATAAGGTATTCATGGGAAGGTAATATCAAAAGTAAAGGAGCGAAAAAATTTTTTGGTACATTACAATTGGTAAAGTAATTAGTGGATTACCACCTCACTATAATCTGATGTAATTACAACAGAACGATTACTGTTTTCTTTTAAATAAGAGCCTTTATTAATAATTGAAGTACCATTTTTAACCTGCTCTAACTTTAAAGTAGCTGGTACCTTAAGAGTAGAAGAATTACCCTTAACATAAATAGCTGTAGCCACATTTGGCAATGATAGGTTTAATTCCCCATTTCGAACACTAATATCTAATTCTTTAAAATCTGGCCCCAATTCTAGTATATGTACTGCACCAAAGTTGTTTTTTATAAAAGCATTTTTAAGCAGTTTATTTATTGTAACGGCAGAGGATGTTGCTTGCAATTGCAATTGAACAACTTCAGACAATAATATTTCTTCTGAATACGAAGTGCTTAATTGACCATAATTCCATTTTTGAACATTGACAGGTGAATATGAAGCCGAAACATTAGTTTCTTGCCCATCTATGGTAGCTGCCCAAAGGCTTGAATGCGAAAGTTTCGCATTCAAGTTTTTGGTATTCGCTGCTAGTTTTACTTCTCCATGGCGTACATCCATTTTTATACGGGTAGACTTAGGTAACTTAATTTTTATGATTTTTTTAATTTTATAATTCTTTTGGCCTTCATTCGTATTCAAATAGAAAATATTTGGTGCGTTGATTAAACTATCGCGTCGTAAAAAAGCATAGCTCCTTATCGAATCTCTTTCCGCAAGACGATGTTCACGGTCTCTTTCACGCTCTCCAAGCCGCTGTTCCATTTCTTTGGCACGTTCTTCCATATGCTTAATGCGTTCTTCATTTTGTTTCTCCATACGCTTTTCCATTTCCTCAGCTTGCCCTTCCATTTTTGAAGCCCATTCTTCTAAACGTTCTTGATGCTCCTTATCAAAGCTTTTCTCAAAATTCTTTTGCCATTTTTTCATGTACTTATCCCCATCTTTTTGATATGCCTCATAATCAAATGAAAATGGCTGTGTTTGTGGTAATGGCGGCAAATTTGGAAAAGGCGCTATTTGCGGCATATTCATAACAAAAGATGCTATTTCTGGTATTTCAATATGTAAATCACTATGGTCAAATTCAAAATCCGTTGCGTCAATAGAAAAGAATGTATTGTTTCTTGATTTTGATGCTATAGTAACTTTTTTACTATTACCTAATATTTCAATTGGATTACGCTTAAAATAAGCATCCGCCTCTTCTTGGGTAGCGCCTTCTAAGGTGATGGTGGCCGTAATGGCCACCTCATCTTTGTCCCACGTTTCAAATTCAATATCAGCATAACTGGTATTGATGTCTAAAACGGCATCTTCTGCCACAATAAAACGTTCTTGAAATGTTTTGCTTTCCTTCTGGGCAAAAAGTCCTCCGGTCATTAAAAGTCCTAATGCAATGATGAGTTGCCTAGATACTATTCTCTTGGATCTGTTCATTTTTTGATAATTTTAATTCGTTTAACTTCCTTTTCAATTTCTGTAATAATTGTAGTCGTAATTGTAAATTCTCTATAAGTGCAGTTATTGTTTGGTCGTTGGGGCCCAACTCCTTTAACTCTGTGTTTAGTGTTTTATACTCTACGTTCAAGTTATTAAGCTGCTCCATAAAACTGTCTATTAAGTCTTTGGTATCAGGCGATACTTCTAGCCTCGCTAATTCTAGATTAATATTGGCCACGTAATAATTTTCTACTTTTTTAAGGTCTGGTGAAAGGTCACCGAAAGTAAATTCTGTTTGTTTTTCATTGATAGTGTCGCTATCCACAACTGTATTCTCAACATTGCTATTTTCATTCAATAAAAAATAACCTACACCAACACTTAACATGACCATTATCGAGGCAGCAACTTTTAACCAGGCTCTATTTGGTTTTTTACTTTCAGGCAATGATTGCTGTAGTTTCTCTAAAAAGCGCTCTTCATGGCCATTACTTATGGTGAATTTTTGCTCTCGCTTTTCTTTATTGAACATTTCCCTAAGATCCTGTTCCATATTTTTTTTCTTTTAAAAGTTCTTTTAAGTGTCCTTTTCCTCGTAACAATCTTGTTCTACAGGCAGATTCTGAAATATTCAATACCTGAGCAATTTCTTGATGGTCATACCCTTCTAGCAAAAACATGAGTACAACGTATTTATATTTACTTTGTAAATCATCTATTGCACTTCTCACCTGTTCTATACTAATTGTCGATGGCACATTCCAATTATTATCATCTTCTACAACCTGCATATACCCTTCATCTAAAGCCACAACATTATCTTTTTTTGACTTTAGAAAATCAATGCTCTTATTAATAACAATTCGCTTTAACCATGCCCCAAAAGTTACATCTCCCTTAAACTGATGTAATTTTTGAAAAGCCTTTATAAATGATTCTTGTAAAACATCTTCTGCATCATCTGTATTCTTTACAAATCGCATAGCAACGATAAACATACCATCACAATATTTTCTGTACAGTTGCAACTGTGCAGTTCTATCATTTGCTTTACATTTCTTTACGACATTGCTTTGAAACATCGGTTGAATAGGTTGGTTTAAGTTTGTTGTTATAATAAGGACGTTAGAAAAAAAAGAATGTTGCAAAAATCTTTATTTTTACATTGTATAATTAATTCCTCCCTTTGAAACAAGTTACGATTTCCAATAAGTTTATAACCCTCATGGTGCTTGATTATGGCGCCACAATTCAAAAATTACTGGTAAAAGGTAAGGACGGTAACTATACCAATGTAGTTGTTGGTTTTAATCATCCTAGCAGATATCGATTAGATGATAATAAACTTGGTGCAAGTATAGGGCGTTATGCTGGTCGTATTTCTAAAGGAGGATTTGAACTTGACAGAGAAAAATTTTACTTATACCATGAAGATGGAGTTCATTTACACGGTGGCAAAGAAGGTTTTCATCATAAATATTGGACTATTGATGAAGTAAACAATGATGATAACCCCTCAGTTAAACTTTCTTACAAAAGCAAACATTTAGAAGAAGGTTACCCTGGCAATCTTACCGTAAGTGTTACCTATAAACTAATGAATAATGCATTACAGGTTATTTACGAAGGAACTACAGATAGAAGCACAGTTATTAATCTTACCAATCATTCTTATTTTAAACTTGATTCAGACCCGTATATAGACGATTATGAATTGCAATTAAACTGTCCGTATAGACTTGAAATGAATGAAAATTTACTTCCTACGGGAGACATTATTCCTGTAAGAAAATCTGAATATGATTTTTTATTGCCAAGAAAAATTGGAGTACAACGCTTAGATACAGTTTTCATTAAAGATATTGGCAATGAAAAAGTTGCAGAAGTACATTCAAAAACCTCTGGTCTTTCAATGAAGGTATATACCAATCAACCAGCGGTAGTACTATACACACCTTCAGATTTTCCAGGTATTTGTTTTGAAACACAGAATTATCCTGATGCTCCTAATCAACCAGATTTCCCTAAAAGCGTCTTAAGGCCAGGTGATATCTACAACAACATCTCTATCTTTAAATTTGATAGTATACCCTAATATGTAATTTAATATTCTAGTCATATAGCACATGAAAGTATTGATAAAAATTCTCATTGGTATTATTGTGCTTATAGCTCTCATATATTTTATTGCAATACCCTATGTACACAATGAAGCCAAAAAATTCAGTCCCGAAAAAACAGCTACTTTAGACCTTGGAGACAGCTCGTTAGAAGTAGATTATTCGAGTCCGTCAAAAAAAGGAAGAACAATTTTTGGTGAGTTAGTGCCTTTTGGTAAAATATGGCGAACTGGTGCCAATGAGCCTACCACATTTACCACGACCAAGCAAATTAAAATAATCGACAAAACTTTGCCTGCAGGAAGGTATTCTTTATGGACGATACCTAACAAAGATTCTTGGAAGGTCATTTTTAACACGAAAATACCCGAATGGGGCGTAACCCGTGTAGATGGCAACCAAACTACTCATAAAGCGAAATACGACTACTTGACTATTGAAGTACCTACCAAAAAATTAGAAGAACCAGTAGAAGATTTATCTATTAATTTTGAGGATATCGAGATAAATAATAAGACTCAAAATAATTTAAGTTTGGCATGGGATACTACTAAAATTATGGTTCCCATATACAAATAGTACATTTACAATAGTACTACCAAAAACTCAAGCTGTTTTAATGAATATAGCCAACCTTAGCACTACAGAAATAATTGAGGGTATTTTCTCGAACAATATTGCTATTGTCAGTAAGGCTATTACCATTATTGAGAGTACAAAACCAGAACATCGCAGTATAGCTAATAAAATAATAGAAGGCTGTATTTCAAAGAATCATGACACTACTCGAATAGGCATAACCGGTGTCCCTGGAGCTGGCAAAAGTACCTTTATAGAACAATTTGGTAACTTACTTACAGGTTTAGGAAAAAAAGTAGCCGTGCTTACCGTTGACCCTTCAAGCAGTAGAACAAAAGGTAGTATTCTAGGAGACAAAACTCGAATGCAAGAATTAGTGAAAAATCCTAATGCCTACATTAGACCATCTGCCTCTGGTTCTTCACTTGGTGGTGTTACTAGAAAAACTCGAGAAAGTATTGTTATTCTTGAAGCAGCAGGTTTCGATATTATTCTAATTGAAACGATTGGTGTAGGGCAAAGTGAAACAGCCGTTCATGATATGGTAGACTTTTTTTTACTCTTAAAATTAGCAGGTGCTGGGGATGAATTACAGGGGATAAAAAGAGGAATTATAGAAATGGCAGATTCTATTGTCATCAATAAGTCTGATGGAAACAATGTACAAAATGCTGCTCAGGCAAAAATGGAATTCGCCCGAGCTTTACATATGTTTCCGCCAAAAGAGAATGGGTGGTCTCCTGAAGTGTTAACATGTTCTGCATTAGAAAATAGAGGGTTAGAAGAGATTTGGAAATTAATATTCAACTATTGCCAAACTATGAAAGAAACCGGTTATTTTAATAAAAACAGGCAACAACAAAATGAAAATTGGCTTATTCAATACCTAGAACAAGAGCTTTTATCGAAATTCTATCAAAATCCGAAAACAAAAAAGTTATTGCCTTTACTTAAAGAGGAAGTAATCAATGGCAATACTTCACCTTTTTCAGCTGCAGAAAAACTATTGAATCTACTTTCAACAAACTAGGTTGAGAAAGATGTAGTAATAATCATGTTCTTCATCTTAACGATAAAAAACATAACTTTGCAGCTATTCCAAAAACAACCCAATGCAACCTGTTACCACTTCCCTACTTTCGGTCGTTGTTCCTTTATATAACGAAGAAGATAATGTGGCATTATTGACACAAAAAATCCACGAAAGCTTGGTAGGCTACGATTATCAAATTATTTATGTTGATGATTTTTCTAAAGACGACACTAAAAAAGTAGTAAAAGCCCTAAAAGATGATAAAGTTCATCTTATAGAACTTAAGAAAAATTACGGGCAAAGTTTAGCTTTAGCGGCTGGTCTTGATTATGCAGAAGGTGAATATATTATTACTATGGATGGGGATTTGCAAAACGACCCTTCCGATATTCCTGAGATGCTTACCTATGCTGTAAGTGAGGAATATGATGTAGTAACAGGTATACGTCAAAAAAGGAAGGATTCTTTAGTTAAAAAGATTCCTTCTAAAATCGCTAATTTTCTGGTGCGTAGAATCACCAAATTAGATATAAAGGATAACGGATGTGCCCTCAAAGTTTTCACTAAGGATATCGCCAAAGATTTAAACCTTTATGGCGAAATGCACCGATTTATTACCCTTTTGGCGCATTTAGAAGGTGCTCAAATAAAACAAATTCCTGTGAAACATCATGCACGTCATGCTGGAGTTTCCAAGTATGGTTTAGAACGGGTATTTAAAGTGGTAGCAGATATGATGCTACTGCTATTTATTCGCAAATACTTTCAACGCCCCATTCACCTTTTCGGAATATTCGGATTTTTATTAATCCTATTGGGTATAATAATAAATTTATATCTCTTAGTCGTGAAAGTAGGTTTTGGGGAAGATATAGGCACAAGACCTTTATTGATGTTCGGAATGATGTTCATTCTTGCAGGAATTCAATTGTTCACCATAGGTATTGTTATGGAACTATTAATACGTACGTATTATGAATCACAGAAGAAGAGACCGTACCGCATTAAAAAAGTAAGTGTAGGTGGCGAAGTTAAATAAGAAAGTAACCACCGGATTAAAAGTCCTTATCAGTGCAGTTCTTATTTATTTCATCCTTACAAAAATTAATGTAGAAGAAATAAAGGAGATTTTAGTAAAGAGTAATCCTGCTTATTTATTCGGTGCAGCTATTTTCTTTATCATTTCTAAAGTGATAGCGGCTGTGAGGCTTAATCTTTATTTTCATCAACTTAGTATACCTCTTACCCATAAAAGTAATCTTAAACTGTACCTTTTGGGGATGTTCTATAACCTCTTCTTGCCAGGCGGCATTGGTGGTGATGCTTATAAAGGCTACATTTTAAAAAAGAGTTTCGATGTACCTACCAAAAAAATGGTGAGTGTTTTGGTGTTAGACCGTTTAGGAGGTCTTCTTCTACTCTTTATTTATGCTTGTGCCTTATTATCTTTTCTAGATTTAGAAGCCCTAAATGGTTTTCGATGGATGCTCATTTTGGCTATTCCATTATCCGTAGTGGTATTTTGGTTTTTAAACAAAAGATTTTTCAATTATGTGCTTCCCATTTTTTGGAAAACCACAGTCTTATCGGCTTTGGTACAGTTGGCGCAATTAATAAGTATATGGTTTATTTTGTTTGCTCTGAAAATAGAACTGAATCAAATCGCATATCTTATCATTTTCCTTGTTTCATCAATCGTAGCGGTAGTTCCATTAACCCTAGGAGGCATCGGTAGCCGTGAAGTTACATTTTTTTATGGCGCACAGCTTTTAGGGCTAGACCAGAGTATATCGGTTGGTGTAAGCGTATTATTCTTTTTAATTACAGCGATAGTTTCTTTAGCTGGGGTATGGTATCACTTCAAAAAAATAACGCTAGAATCTAAAGAAACTTCAAAGCAATAAAAGACTACCTAGTAAATATGCAGCAAATGCATTTTACGTGTAACTTTTTTACGTGTACTTGGGTTTAAAAACTTGCCTTGAAGACGAGTTATGCGAAACTGATCTACAGAAATTTGAGAATTCCAATCTAGGCCACTATTCTGCAACATTGACATATCTTCATCACTAGCATATACCCAAATATCCTTTTTACCCTTTAGTAAATTTGGCGTTGCTATTTGAACAGGATATTGATTATAAAAATCTAAAGACCAAGTATAATCTGAACTAACCTTATACACTCTGTCTACAGGAATATTTTTTAGTTTAATGATTTTTGCCATTGAAGAGCCGCCTTGAAACTCTAATAAATTAGGATAAAAATGCAAATTCAAAACAGCGTTCAATAATAATGATGCACACACAGAAATAGTAATTAATCTTACATAAACACCCTCTCGTTTTAATGCATAGAAGATAATAATTACCCCTGCAATTATAAGAGAGATATAAGCTACTATTCCCTTTAATTCAAATACATAAAAACAAATTAAGGCTGAGGCAATGAATACCACGCCTAGTATAAAATACTGACCCTTCATCAGTAATCGTGTTGCTTTCTCTCTATCAAATCGATATAAATCATAGAGATAAGATGCCGTTAAAACGGCAAATAAAGGAATGGTGATATTTAAATAGTGTGGCAGCTTAAATTGAGCAAAGCTAATAACTGCAAAAATTAAAGTTATTCCCCCTAAGGTTAATACTTCAAACTTGGCGTTGTACTTAAATTTAAGCTTGATAAGTCTTCTTGCCTTAGCGTAATAAGCTGCAATTCCAAGAATTGTCCAAGGTAGAAATACCCATAAAAAAGTATGAAAAAAGAAGAAAAAGTCACTACTATTTTTTCCTATTCCTTCACCACTTAATCGTTCAAAACTTTGTTCCCAAAAAATAAAGAATATTCCACTACGGTTATCCTTTCCACGAATTACTTTTTCAGGATGTAAATCAAATTGTAAGTAATAAGCATATAACATAGGGCTAATGGTCACACCAAAAACCAAAAGCGCCACTAATACCTTCCAACTCAAAAATACTTTCCATTTGCCCGTATACAAAAGATGACACAAAATAGGTAAACCAATAACCAATAAAGAAATCTGCCCTTTTGTGGAGAATGCAATACCCGCAGCAAAAGCTCCTATTATAATTCCTTTTAAAGAACCTTTTTCTATATAATTGGTAAGTTGCCAAATAGCCAAAATACTAAAGCCTGTCAATACCGCATCGGTACGTACATCTATGGCTCCCAATACAATTGTTTGGGCAGTCATAAAAATTAAGGCTGATAATTTACCAACATGTTTGCCATATAAAAGATTTCCTAAACCATAACAACTATATGCTGCTAGTAGTGTGGCCAAAATACCAGGTATTCTGTATGCCCAATCATGTAATCCAAAAATTTTATAAGATAAAGCGGCAAGCCAGTAATGCATATGTGGCTTATCTAAATACTCCTCTGGACCTTTAAACAAGCTAAAAAAATCATTTTCTTGAACCATTCGCATGGCCATTACCGAAAACTGAGCAGAATCATTCTCAAACAACGTAACAAACATACCTGCCACGTAAACCATGAATATCAAAGCAATTAAAAACCAGTACCTTAGATTGGATATCATAGGGAGAATTTGCGAAGTGCAAATATAAATAACTTTACAAACAACCAGCCGAACAATGAACCTATTACCGCGCCAGTAATAATATCTAGTGGAAAGTGAACGCCAAGGTAGATGCGACTATACGCAACCAAAGCAGCCCATAACACTAAAAAGACACCAATATATTTTATGGTAGACTTCAAAATACTGCCAAAAAACACTGCAATAGCAAAAGCATTAGCGGCGTGAGCTGAGAAATAACCATACTGCCCACCACAATAACTTTTAACCAAGCGCATTACCGGCATTATTTCGGGATCATGACAAGGTCTTAATCTAGCAACGCCATACTTGAAAAAGTTGCTTAATTGGTCAGTGACAGTGATTAACAAAGCAACGGAAATTAATAAAACTAAAGTTTTTTTAATTCCGAATTTTTGATACGAAAGTAGAAGAAGAAATATATACAATGGGACAGCACTCAACTTATGGGATATAAATTGAAATAAATTATCCCATTGGGGTGTCCCCAATCCGTTGAGGTATATAAAAAAATCTTTATCTAATTGTAATAACTCTTGAAGCATATTACTTATTCTTCGTATCTAGAGACTTCTCTATCGTAAAAAGCTGTGGCAGCCACTATTAAGTTTTCTGCTTCCTCTTCTAATTCTTTTTCGTCTTCTTTAGAAAATTCTTCAAGCCATTCTACTTCGTCATTTTCAAGATTTATAATAAACCTTGGAAACTCGGTATGTACAACAAATATTGCTGTTGGATAATCAGTATTGTCACCCAATAAAAATTTTGGAAATTCCATAAAAAATGTACTATATAAGTTGAAATTTAATTGCCTATTACAGTTCAACAACCGTTACCCAGCAATTAGCTTTTTTGTTAAATAATTAAATCGAAGGTACAACATAATGGCCGATGCGCTTAAACCCGTAAGCAAACCAATCCAAATACCGGTACTTTTCAAATCTGTGTAAAGGCACAAGTAAAAACTTACAGGAAACCCTATTAACCAATAAGAAATAAAAGTAATAACCGTTGGTATTTTCACATCTTGCAATCCACGTAATGCCCCTAATACTACTACTTGAATTCCGTCTGAAATTTGAAAAAACGCAGCCACCAATAATAACTCAGCCGCAATAACTATAACCTCTGTATTATCAGTGATGTTGGCTACATCATTAATATCTAAATATAATGAAGGGAACCAATACCTACCTAATAAGAAAAGAATAGCAAAGAAAATTTCTAATAAAAAGGTCAATAAAAATATGGACTGGGCAATACGCCTTAACTCCGTAAAATTCGTCAAGCCCTTTTGATTTCCAACTCGTATCATAGCCGCTATCCCTAACCCCATACCAAACATAAAGGTCATACTACTTAAGTTCAAGGCAATCTGGTTGGCTGCTTGTGCATTTTTACCTAAAACACCACTTAACCATACCGCAGAGGTGAAAATACCAACTTCAAAAAACATTTGTAATGATGAAGGGAATCCTAATTGAATTATTTTCTTCATCACCTTTTTCTCAATTTTAGCAAAATTGAAACCGGTTACATAGTATTTGAATTTTTCTTTTCTTTTAAGGATAAACCATAAATAAAATACCATAATAATCCTTGATACCAACGTCCCAATTGCAGCCCCTACTACACCCATTTCTGGAAACCCAAAATTTCCAAATATTAAAAGATAGTTTAATATGATATTGATAATGTTAGCACCAATAGTCGCATACATTGGGTATTTCGTTTGCGACAACCCTTCTGAAAATTGTTTAAATGCTTGAAAAATTATCAGTGGAACCAATGAAAATGCGACCAAATCTAAATATGGTAATGCTAACGCTACTACCTCAACCGGTTGATTCATAATGTGCATTACTGGTTTCGACAGTAAAATCAATCCGAATAATGTCAACCCCAAAACAGTACATAACACCAAACCATGTTTTAATGCACTTTTAGCATCCTTTTTATTGCTTGCTCCATCAGCCTCCGCAACCAAAGGTGTAATTGCGGTAGAAAAACCTATACCCAATGACATTGCTATAAATACAAAACTATTTCCCAATGAAACGGCAGCTAATTCAGCCGTACCTAATTGACCAACCATGATATTATCTGCCAATTGCACGAAAGTATGACCCAACATTCCTAGAATTACAGGAACGGAAAGCTTAATATTATATCTAAATTCTTTGGTGAATTTTTGTAACAAAACTTAATCTAAAATTTTGACAAAGGTACTTCTAATTAGCCTATTTCAGCTTAGAGAAAACTGTATTAAATTGTTGAAAAAATAAGCAAATAATCTCTTTTGCTTCAATTCAAATAAAATTATCCCCACAAATAACCACTTTACTATAGGGTATATAAAAAGTTAGTTGTTCTATTAATAAATACAAAAAACTCTAGAAATAAGCAGAGCTGCAAGATTATTCGTTAATAATTTCTCTCTAAAAAAGAGAATAGCCTTCAGAAAATATAGCTAAAATATAATTCAAGGCAATGTACTATTTGGGCATAATAAAGCGTTACTCATATTGTATTAACACTGCAAGACCATTAACTATAAGTAGTATGAGTAACACACCATTAGTTTGGATCATTGACGATGACGATATTTCAAAGTACGTAATGAAGAGGAACCTTAGGCAACTTTCGGTAACTAATGTTATTGAATTTCCAGATTCCGTTCAGCCCTTAAAAATTCTATCTGACAATTTTGAGTCTACAAATGAATTACCAGACATAATTCTTTTAGATCTGAATATGCCCATTCTTAATGGGTTTCAATTTATGGAGGAATTTAAGGTAGCAAATGAAAAAATAAAGAAAGACATTCAAATTTATATGCTGACTTCTTCATTAAGCTCGGAGGATGTAGACCGCGCAAAGTCATTTCCTGAAATTTCAGAGTATTTTATTAAACCGATTACACTTAGAAATTTATCGAGAATTGTCGATATCGTTTTACAGGAATAAGATTATTCTTTAGTCTTAGCTTCATTCCAAAATACATCCATTTCTTTTAAGGTCATATTTTGTAAATCTTTACCCATTTGTTTTGCGTTTTTCTCTAGATACTGAAAACGCTTAATAAACTTTTTATTGGTTCTCTCTAGAGCATTTTCAGGGTTAACACCTAAGAACCTTGCGTAATTTATCATCGAAAAAAGCACATCTCCGAATTCAGATTCAATTTTATCGACTTCGCCAGATGCAACCTCTACTTGTAATTCACCAAGTTCTTCTTGTACTTTTTCAAATACCTGTTCTGGTTTTTCCCAATCAAAACCTACCCCTGCAACTTTATCTTGTATTCTATTCGCCTTAACAAGTGCTGGCAAACTTCGTGGTACACCTTCTAAAACACTCTTTTTACCTTCTTTTAGCTTTATCTGTTCCCAGTTGCGCTTCACTTCTTCTGCATCGGCAACTTTTACATCACCATAAATATGAGGGTGCCTATTAATTAGTTTATCGCATATGGCATTCGCTACGTCTGCAATATCAAAGTCTTTAGTCTCTGAACCAATTTTAGCATAAAACAGAATATGAAGAAGTACATCTCCTAATTCCATCTTCACCTCGTTCAGGTCATTATCTAGAATAGCATCACCCAACTCGTAAGTTTCCTCTATGGTTAAATGCCTAAGCGATTGCATCGTCTGCTTTTTATCCCAAGGGCACTGCTCACGTAACTCGTCCATGATAGTTAATAATCTATCAAGAGCTTTTAACTGGTCTTTTCTGCTATTCATTGGTGAAGTTTTTACAAAAATACGTATCCCATGTATGACCGGCTAAAATTCCTGTTTAGTTTTTGTACATTTAAAATCATAAAACCTACAATCTTTTATAACTAAAAACCAACTCTCATGAAGACGCGAAGAAATTTCCTTAAACAATCAAGTCTATTCGGTGCTGTAACACTCATAATGCCACAATTAAGTTGTGCTGCACCTAAAAATTCAACTTATGGTGTTCAACTATACTCCTTCAGAGATAGCATGTTAAAAAATCCTAAGAAAACATTAGAAGAGATTGCTAGTTTAGGTTTTAAAGAAATAGAAAGTGCAGGTTCAGCAAAAGGATATTATTACGGTCTTACACCTTCAGAAATGGGACAAACTTGTATAGATTTAGGGATGAAAATTACAAGCGGTCATGTACGCCTTGATGATAAATTTGAACAAACTATGGAAGATGCGGTTGCCTCTGGGCAAGAGTATCTTATTTGTTCTTCAATGCCATCGGATGGGCAAACAGTTGATAATTATAAAAAAGTAGCCGAACAGTTTAACGTTGCTGGGGAGGCGTGTAAGAAATTAGGTCTCAAATTCGGATATCATAATCATGAATATGAATTTGATTCTGAAAATGGACAGGTTCTTTATGATGTTTTAATGGACAATACCCAGAATGATTTGGTTTATATGGAACTAGACCTTGGCTGGGTTGTAGTTGCTGGCAAAGACCCTATTTCTTACTTTAAGAAGTACCCAGGCAGATTCCCTTTATGGCACTTAAAGGATATGGATATGACTAAAAAGGAAAGTACTGAATTTGGTAAAGGAGCTCTCGACATAGGGTTAATGCTCAAAAACAAAGAACTTTCTGGGGTAGAACATATATACATCGAACAAGAAGAATATGCTAGCACACCTTTTCAAAGCATGAAATACAATATGGATTATCTTAAGAATATCTAGTGCCAATTATGAAAACAACTATTCAATTTATCACCACAGTTATCTGCTCAATTTCAATTATTTCTTGTAAATCACAAGCAGTAGGTTTAGTTGCTGATGGGGCAGAATTAAATCAAATTTCAAACAAGTACAGTTTTACCGAAGGCCCTGCATCAGATAAAAATGGAAATGTATATTTTACAGACCAACCAAATGATAAGATTATTAAATGGAATGAAGCAGATAACACTTTAAGTATTTTCAAAGAACCTGCAGGTAGGGCTAACGGTTTGTATTTTGACCATAACGGGAATTTATTGGCAGCAGCAGATGATAAAAATGAGCTATGGCGAATTAATTCGAATGGTATAGTAGATACGCTTATAACTAATTTTGAGGGTAAGAAATTAAATGGACCAAATGATATCTGGGTAGATTTACAAGGAGGAATCTATTTTACCGACCCATATTACCAAAGACCCTATTGGGAAAGAACCACAGCTGAAATTGAAGAAAAAAATGTGTATTACATTTCACCAGACTTAAAGAAAATTACCGTTGCTGCAACTGATTTAGTACAGCCCAATGGTATTATCGGCACACCAGATGGCAAAACACTTTATGTGGCAGATATTGGAGACCAAAAAACCTATTCTTATACCATTCAAAATAATGGAACATTGACAAACCGAACATTATTTACAGATATGGGTTCTGACGGCATGACCATTGATAATAAAGGAAACATATACCTTACTGGTGAGGGTGTAACTATTTTTAACCCTAAAGGTGAAAAAATACATCACATACCTATTAATGAAGAATGGACTGCTAATGTTACATTTGGTGGAAAAAACCAAAACATTTTATTTATAACTGCCAAAGGCTCGGTTTATACTTTAAAAATGAATGTGCGTGGTGTTAGATACAACGACTAACACCTTTATATAAAATTAAAAAGTTCTATTGCTTTAAAAACTTCCTATTTAAAATACCTGGTAAATCATCATTTATACTTTCGGTCAATGTTGAAGAATTAAAAATCATAGTAGAAAATTCACTATTATTTAAATTCAAAACATTACTAAGAATTGTCCATTTACCGGCATGATTTATTGCACGGCCACATCGTATATCATAAAGGTCTCCAGTTATACTTGTTATATTCAGTTCAATTAAGTCCATATCCCAAGTTCCATCTGCACTTACCGTAAGTAATCCTGTCAAACAAGAAAGCTCGTCTAACATATTTACTGAAGAGACACCATCTTCATTAGGGTCTTGAGCTGCACTTAAATATACTTCCGTCAAATCATAAGTACCAATAACTAATAAACTTTCCTGAGCCTCATTAACTCCTTCATCTGACGAGCAGGCTCCTAAGATTATTATCGAACAAAAAACAAGAACATATTTAAAATTTTTCATAGCGTATTTGCAATTTATAATCAACCATGTGAAAGTTAAGTTAAATAATTTTTATGCTGTTTAATCCCAATACTAATCAAAGAATTACAAAATCAGCGTTCCTTACAAAATCTTTAAAAACCAAACAATTTAGTCAATGCAAAAAATTAAAAAATATTGAGTTTCACTTATCTAACGAGTCTTAATTATCAATAATGTAACAAACCGTTTTAATTCTTAATTATTCCTCGTTTTTTTTTATCTTAAACAACTTAAAACCAACCAAACTATGATTGCATATATTTTTGAATTTATTGGAACTGCTATGTTAATTCTAATAGGAAATGGCATCGTTGCCAATATAGTATTAAAAGGAACAAAAGGCAGTGACTCTGGTTGGACAGGTATTTCTTTAGCATGGGGTATTGCTGTTTTCATTGGTGTATTTATGTCTGCCGATGTCAGTGGCGCTCATCTTAACCCTGCTGTTTCCATTGGTCTTGCAACCGCAGGTAAATTTTCATGGGCATTAGTACCTGGTTATATAATTGCTCAAGTACTTGGTGCTATGATGGGTAATCTTTTAGTATGGTTAACTTATAAAAAACAATATGAGGCCACAGAAGATACGGGTTCCATTTTAGCGACATTTTCCACTTCCCCTGCCATAAAAAGTCCCTTTTGGAATTTGGTAACTGAAATCATCGGTGCTTTCGCACTTGTTTTTGGTGTTTTTTATATTGCTGGCGGTGCAATGGGTGAAGATGCTGTCTCCTTAGGTTCTTTAGATGCCCTACCGGTTGCTTTACTAGTTATGGGTATAGGATTCGGGCTTGGTGGACCTACCGGTTACGCTATTAATCCAGCAAGAGATTTTGGTCCACGTTTATTACATTCGATATTACCAATTAAAAACAAAGGCAAAAGCGATTGGGGTTATGCTTGGGTACCTATAGTTGGCCCTATTATCGGTGGGGTATTGGCTGCACTTTTATATCTATTAATTGAATCATTTATATAAAAAAATAATGAAGATTATACTTCTCTTACCTTGCTTACTTGTCTCAATGAATATACTCGCCCAAAGTATTATTGAATTGCCGTTCACCCCTAACCCAGAAGTTAAATGGTCAACTGATGAGAAAGAGTACTTCTCAGAAATATGGGATACTCAAGTAATTACCAATGTATCTGTACCTCGATTAGAAGTATATGAAGCTGACCAACCAAATGGTACTAGTGTAATAATTGCTCCTGGAGGTGGCCTTTACGGTTTAAGTATAAACAGTGAAGGACGAGATGTAGCCAAATGGTTGAATAATAAAGGAATTACCGCTTTTGTTTTAAAATATCGACTGGTACCTACGGGTGTTGATGGTATTAAAGAAATTACAGATGAAGGAAATACCAATCCTACTAAAATTGGCCAAAGGGTATCTCCTGTATTACCGCTTTCGATTGCAGATGGTTTAGCAGCAATTACCTATGTAAGAACTAATGCAAAAGAAATGAAGTTAGACCCAAACAAAATTGGCTTTATGGGTTTTTCGGCTGGTGGCGCGGTTACTATGGGAGTAACATTTAACTATACACAGGAAAATAGACCGAATTTCATTGTACCTGTTTACCCTTGGATGACCGTTATGGGTGAATACAAAGTACCTGAAGATGCTCCAGCAATGTTAGTTGTTTGTGCTTCTGACGATCCATTAGGACTTGCAAAGCCAAGTGCCGACCTTTACTCCGCTTGGTTAACCAATGGCAAAAATGTTGGAATACATATGTACTCGAAAGGTGGACATGGTTTTGGCATGAAAAAACAAAATCTTGCTTCTGATAATTGGATTACACAATTTTATAGTTGGGCACTTACCGAAAGTTTAACAAAACCAACAGTCAACTAATTTCATGCGATATAAAAATCATCATTCTAAACAATTAAATACAAGTAAGCTCTTTCTACTTTGTTTTTGCACAACATTGAGTAGTTTTTACTGTAGCGCACAATCAGAAAATACTTTTACAAACGAGGTCGAAGCTATTACAGCAAGATATGATGCTATTTGGGACACAAACCAAGAAACCATCGTTTTTACAGGAAGTTCAAGTGTACGTTTATGGAAGGATCTAGAGCAGCGTTTTCCAAATCATCAAATTGTAAATTCTGGTTTTGGCGGTTCTGAATCATCTGACTTACTATACTTTTTGAATGATTTGGTTTTAAGTTACAACCCAAAACAAGTATTTATTTATGAGGGCGATAATGATTTATGGGCAAAAAAAAGACCAAATCAAGTTCTTGATACCACAGAAGAGATCATCCGTCGAATAAAAGCAAATAACCCATCAACTCAAATTATATTAATAGCTGCAAAACCAAGTATTAGCAGATGGGAGATTCGAAGAAAATATAAGAAGTTAAATAGAAAATTCGAACGCCTCGCAAAAAAAGACATTCAATTAGACTATGTAGATGTTTGGCACCCAATGCTAAATAACAGAAAACTAATGACTGATATTTTTATTGAAGACGGACTGCACATGAACCAAAAAGGTTATGATATTTGGTATGAAGCCATGAAAAATTTTGTAAACAACCCATAATAAAAGACGATGTTTAAAACCCTTTGTATTAGAAGTTTATTTTTTACCGCTATTACCTTAGCATTTATCGCTTGTAGTGAGGATAAAAAAGAACGAATTGCGATGCCTACAACAGATTTATCTAAAGTTAGTTTGATTCCAAAACCTTTAAAAACAACGCCAACAAATTCAGCTTTTGCATTAGATCAGTTTACCGCTATCTATACTTCGAAAAATGCAACAGGTTTTGAAGAGGTAGGTACCTTTTTGGCAGATAAGTTAAAAAGTAAAACAAACTTAACTATACCCGTAAATTCTGAAGGTGCAAATACAATAGAAAGAGTAATATATATCAACCAGAGCGATAGCATAGACTTAGAATCGCCTGAAGCATATCAACTATACATAAATCAAGATTCAATTATTATTAATGCGAATACTGCTGAAGGAGCTTTTAGAGGTATACAAACTTTAAGACAATTGGTTCCGATTCAAAGTAACGACACTTTAGCTCTACAGAAAATTTGGCCAGTACCTTCAGGTAAGATTGTCGACAATCCTAACTTTGGTTATAGAGGCTCTATGTTAGATGTTGCAAGACATTTCTTCAGCGTTGATGATGTAAAAAAATACATTGACCTACTAGCCTATTATAAAATAAATGTGCTTCATTTACACCTAAGTGATGACCAAGGCTGGCGTATAGAGATTAAATCTTGGCCTAAATTAACCGAAGTTGGTGGTAGTACAGAAGTAGGTGGTGAATCTGGCGGATTTTACACCCAAGAAGATTACAAAGAGATTGTTCGTTATGCAGCTGAGCGATATATGACGATTATACCTGAAATAGATATGCCAGGCCATACAAACGCAGCTTCTGTTTCTTATCCGTTCTTAAATGGTAATGGTAAAACACCTAAACTTTATGAGGGTACGCATGTTGGCTTTAGCACATTTGACACGCATAAGGATACAGTATATACTTTTATAGATGATGTTGTAAGAGAAATTTCGGCAATAACCCCTGGTCCATATTTTCATGTTGGTGGAGATGAAAGCCACGTGACCAAAAAGAGTGATTACATCTATTTCATTAATAAAGTAGAGAAGATTGTTCAGAAACATGGTAAGCGAATGATTGGTTGGGATGAAGTAGCTATTGCAGATGTAGATTCTACATCCATATCACAATGGTGGGCAAGTGAGGAAAATGCAAAAAAAGCGGTAGAGAAAGGAATGAAAGTTATCGTTTCGCCTGCAAAAAAAGCATATTTAGATATGGAATATGACACCTTATCTAAGTTCGGATTACACTGGGCCGCTTACATACCTGTTGATACTGCGTATATATGGACACCTGAAGAATATGGCATACCCATAGAAAACATATTAGGTGTAGAAGCACCACTTTGGTCTGAAACAATTAGTAATATAGATGAACTAGAATACTTAGCATTCCCAAGAATAATAGGATATTCTGAACTTAGTTGGAGTACTAAAGAAAATAGAAACTGGGAAGATTATAAAGTACGCTTGGCAGACCAAGCTCCCTTTTTAGATAGAATGGATGTTAAGTATTACCCCTCTTCTTTAATTGATTGGAAAAAAAGTGATTTCACTTATGAGACTATAAAAAAAGACTAAATAAACTGCTACATAAAAAAAAGCCTTGATTTAAAAATCAAGGCTTTTTTTATGAAATTCAAGTTCTTTAGCCTTCGCTTTTGGGTTATAGCGTTCAACATTTCAAAATTTAAAGGCTTTTCCACATACTGAATAACATTTTCAAAGATTGCCCCTTTTTAGTCAATCCTCTCGTCTCCCCGAGGAAGTCGTAAGTAGTATAGGAACATTCGGACAACATTTCCTATCTGTATTGTCTTCAAGAAAATACCAACCATCTAAAACTGGCAAATTGATATCAAGTAATATTAAATCAGTACATTCATTAACCATTAAATAAACTATGCCTTCTTTACCATTTAATGCAATTGATATATTCTTATACCCTAATTTTTCAAGATTTGTTTTAGTTATAAAATTTGTGATTTCATCATCTTCGATGATTACTATTTTAGATAGTGTTAGTAATCCTTATTAAAATTGAATTATAAACTCAGTTCCTTTATTTACTTGACTTTTCACGTTGATTTTCCCACCATTTTCATTGATAATCGAATGAATAATATATAAACCAATACCCAACCCTTCTACATGGGTATGCATCCTCTTAAAAAGTCTGAAAATTTTATAAGCTAAATTCTGGTCAAAACCTATTCCATTATCCTTGAAAGACAATTGCATTTTACCATTGATTTTTTTTGTCACTATTTTAATACTTAATTTTCTGCCTGGATGCCTATATTTAAGAGCATTCGACATAAGATGATGAAGAATACTTTCTAATTGAAAAGAATTATAATCGATTTTTGTACAGCTTGAAAAATCTTCTTTAATAATGGTTCTACCTTTTATAATTTCTTCTGAATGACTCAATTTTATATTACCTATAACTTCTGAAATAACCAATTCTTCTTTATTATCACTAAAATTAGATTTTATTGCAATGACCTCGTTAAGAGCTCGGATTTTATCACACATTACTTTAGCGACCAATTGCATTTTTTCCACTATAGGCTTAAATTCATCAGAATTAGGATTCGATTCTATAACCATTCCTAAAAGACTGTTCAAGTTCGTAAGGGGAGCCCTTAAATCATGAGAAGCTACATAAGAAAAATCCTCTAATTCTTGATTTTTTCTTTTTAAATTTTCATTGACTTCTGTTAATAAGGCTTGCTTCTTTTTTAATTTTTCTTTTGAACCTATAACCTTGGTAACATCTAGTGTTGAAACACCCAAATAATCACCAATTTTAAATGCCCTGCTCATAAATCTATACTCAACATTCTCACCTTGAAACAAGAGTTCGTCAAAACCTATAGATATACCTGTTTCTATTACGTTTTTATAAGAATAAAATCGATCAGTCCCTTCCAAGTAGGGGAATATGTCTAATATATTTTTTCCTATGAAATTTTCTTTATGAACACCCAGTGTTGCAACCGCGGCTTGGTTTATATCAACAAAATCCATATCACGATTCAAAATAACAAAGGGTGAATATGCATTTTCAAAAAAAACACCTTTTAAATCGTTATTAATCTCTGCCTTAGAACTCTTCATTCTTCGCTAATTATATTTGATTCAACCATTCTATTATACCGCTAAATTGAAGGGTTTAAACGAGGTTTTGAGTCGATATAAGGTGTACTAAAGAAAACTATCGCTGAAATACCTTTAAACATAGATAAAAAGCATCTATTGATGAATAAAATCGACTTCGTATTATTTATTAAACCAAAAAAAAGCCCTAAAAGGGCTTTTTTAATTTCTATTGTTAATGACTTTTATTCCTCCTCAGATGTATCGCTTGTTTCTTCTTTTTCACTCGAGAAATCAGCTATATCACTATCGGTCAATATATTATACCACTGAATAACTTTTTTAATATCACTAACATATACACGATCTTCATCGTAATTAGGCAACACTTCAAAAAAGTATTCTTCTAATTTTATTTTTTCATCTTTATGACTGATTGAAGTTTTAGCTCCATTTTCCTTAGTTTGAATTTTTTGAAAAACCTCCCTTAATGGCACCTCTTCTTCTAGAGTATAAATCGCTATTTCAGACAATACACTTACACTACTTCGTAAGCTAACTGTTATTCGTTTGCCATCTAACAAAGATTCCGCCACAAATCCAGTTCTTGTTTGGGTAATTAACTTATATAAACCTGGCTTTCCTGCAACGGATAAAATTTTCTCTAAACCCATAAACTATTTTAAAATTTAAGTCGACAAAGATTACACTTTTCTATTAATTATAAGATGATTTTAACGTCCTTTTTTCATTGCAGGAAATTTCATGCGATAATCTACACTAATCTTTCCTTTAGATATATTGGTCAATCTACCCTTTAACATTCTCTTTTTTAGGGCAGATAATTTATCAGTAAACAAAATCCCTTCAATATGATCGTACTCGTGCTGAATAACACGGGCTAATAATCCGTCAATCGTTTTTGAATGTTTTTTAAAGTTCTCATCCAAATAAGTGATTTTAATAGTATCCATTCTATTTACATCTTCACGTACATCTGGTATACTTAAACAACCTTCATTAAACGCCCATTCCTCACCTGTTTCCTCTTCTATTTTAGCATTAATAAAAACTTGTTTAAAACCATCTAACTGTTTTTGCTCATCTATCGTAAGCTCTTCGTCATCAGAGAAAGGCGTGGTATCTACCAAAAACAAACGAATTGGCAATCCAATTTGAGGGGCAGCAAGGCCTACCCCGCTAGCATTATACATGGTTTCCCACATATTAGAAACCAGTTCATCTAGTTTTGGATATTCGTTATCGATATCTTCAGCAACTTTTCTCAATACGGTGTCACCGTATGCTATAATGGGTAAAATCATTTTTAATCTTTAAATCTAGTTCTAATTACATTTTCTTCATTTAACCAATGTATCAGGTCAAAGTACAAAAAGCTAAGCTTAAATCTTTTTTTTCCGTTCGGCGGACTTCCGTTTTTCTTGCTTGGATCCCTGATAAATTTTATATGTTGACGATTTGTTAAACCCTCAATTTTATCAAAAGAAAAAGAAAGTTTATTCTTGAAGTTCATTTTATGAAACTCCTTGATATCCAAAGAGGAAACCTCTCTTCGATCACATATCGTAAAAAAGTAATTCTCCTTTGAAATCTCTAACATTCTTTGCTTTCTTCTATTCCATTTTTCTCGGGCTTCTTCAATGCTTCCATAATGTTGAAAATGAATTTCGACATCACCCAAAAGCGCAATTGGATGGTTATTATAAGCATCTGCATATTTTGAAATCTCTATAAATTCTAACTCCATTTGCATATAAGAATCAAAATCACGAAGCAATTTCATATAACAAGGCCCAAATAAAAATAACCCAACAAAAGGGTAATTATAAGGCAACCCTAACCATTGATATGCTTGACCTCCCCAACAGTTTCTTGAAATTAATACAAAATTGGTATTCTTTAATTTAGCAATGTCCCTCTTAATATAATAAGAACTAAATGCTTGTCTTAATTTACGTTTTATAAAAATTTCTAATCTTATCAACATAGAAATCAAACTATACTTAAATATGATTGTAATATTATTGTTGCGCTAATCTCATCTATCAATGCTTTATTCTTTCTTTGTTTCTTTTTTAAGCCACTATCTAACATGGTTTGAAATGCCATTTTAGAGGTAAAACGCTCATCATGCCTTTTAATAGGTATCGCTGGAAATTTTTCTGTCAGTTTTACCAAAAACGGTTTGATATAAACTTCAGATTCTGAAGCCGTATTATCCATTTGTTTAGGTTCACCGACCAAAATAAGCTCAACCTTCTCCTTAGCTATATAATCAGATAAGAATGCGAAAATTTCGGTAGTAGCAATGGTAGTCAAACCAAATGCTATCATTTGCATCTCATCGGTAACTGCCAAGCCAATACGTTTTACACCATAGTCAATTGCAAGAATCCTTCCCAAACTTAATTTTTGGCAAAAATAAAGGATAATTTGTTATATGTGCTTTCGCAAATGGTGAATTCCTCAACTTCAACTTATATTTGAGTAAATTTTTGACGAAAATGACAGAACTGAGAGCACAAATTGAAAAAGCATGGGATAACAGAGATCTTTTGAAAGAAACTGCAACCCAAGATTGTATAAGAGAAGTGATCAACCTTTTGGATGTTGGTAAATTGAGATGCGCAGAACCGACCTCTAATGGATGGCAGATTAACGAATGGGTTAAAAAAGCTGTAGTTATGTATTTTCCCATCCAAAAAATGGAAACTCTAGAGGCTGGTATATTTGAATACCACGACAAAATACCTTTGAAAAGAGGATATGCCGAAAAGGGAATTAGAGTTGTACCAAATGCTGTTGCTAGACATGGTGCCTATATCTCTGCTGGCACTATTTTAATGCCAAGTTATGTAAACATAGGAGCTTATGTTGATGAAGGTACTATGGTAGACACTTGGGCCACTGTAGGGAGTTGCGCCCAAATTGGCAAAAATGTACACTTAAGCGGTGGCGTAGGTATCGGTGGCGTTCTTGAGCCTTTACAAGCGGCTCCTGTAATCATTGAAGACAATGCTTTTATAGGATCTAGATGCATTGTAGTAGAGGGTGTAAGAGTAGAAAAAGAGGCCGTTTTAGGCGCAAATGTTGTTCTTACGGCATCTACTAAAATTATTGATGTTACGGGTAAAACACCAGTTGAACGAAAAGGATTGGTACCTGCACGCTCGGTGGTTATACCTGGTAGCTACACAAAGAAATTTCCGGCTGGTGAATTCAATGTGCCTTGTGCATTGATTATTGGTACAAGAAAAGAAAGTACGAATAAGAAAACTTCATTAAACGATGCTCTAAGGGAATATGACGTAGCAGTTTAAACCACAAAAAAACACCTCTCGACCATCATCGCCCCCTTAGAAGGAAGTCAAGAGGTGTCTTTTTTATACAATTCACTACCATTAATTCTTCATCCCTAAGAATTCAATATTGACATTTTTAAGAAATTAAAAGCAACCTTTTACATTAAACAGACTCTTGTTCTCATAAGGAACCCTCTAATGCTATTGTTTAAAAATTTGTAAGAAATTTACCTACTTATACAATTTTTTAATTCCTTTTTTGTTATAACTTTGTTCGCTCCGATTAGAGCCAACCTACCAAATTGGATTACTATGATTACCAAAAAAGAAAAACTAACCGCATTAATCATCACCTATAACGAAATGGGATACATTGAAAAGTGTATTGATTCTGTTTCTTTTGCTGATGAAATTATAGTAGTTGATTCTTATAGTACTGATGGAACTTTTGATTTTTTAAAAGATCACCCGAAAGTAAAGGTTATTCAAAATCCGTTCGAAAATTTTACAGCTCAAAAATCATTTGCTTTAAAACAAGCAACTAATGATTGGGTTTTGTTTTTAGATGCTGATGAAATTGTTTCTACTTCTTTACAGATGGAGATTGCAGAAACAGTCTCTAGCGATACTGAAATAGCTGCATTTTGGTTTTATCGCCAATTTATGTTCAAGAATGAAAAGCTGAATTATAGTGGCTGGCAAACAGATAAAAACTACAGGCTTTTTAGAAAAAGTAAAGCATCGTTTTCTGATTGCAAAATAGTTCACGAAACTTTAGACGTTGATGGAACTTCTGGTATCTTAAAAGAAAAGTTAATTCATTACTGTTACAAAAATCACGAAGATTACAAAGGTAAAATGTTGAAATATGGTCGATTAAAAGCTATCGAATCATTTTACAGAGAAAAGAAATATAGTTTTGCAATGATGATTGCAAAAACTAGTTGGAAATTCTTTAACCATTACATTTTGCGTCTTGGCTTTCTAGATGGCAAAAAAGGTTTTATCATTTGTCACTTAAATTCACTTGGCGTTTTAGAGCGCTATAGAGAACTTAAAAAACTTGAACAAAAGAACCAACTTGCGTATTACTTGGTAATGCCATAAAAAGTCCATACTCTTTTCTCCTTTTTAGTTGTATTTCTAATTCCCACATTTTTCGCTATCGATTCTGGTGTCTTATATCCCCTTTTGTGATCTAAGTGTACACATACAGCACTATAACGAAGTTGTTTAGATTTTAATCCGAAGTTAAAAAGTCGTTCACCTAATTCTCTATCTTGACCACCATACTGCATTCGTTCATCGAATCCGTTTACATTCTCGATATCCTTTTTCCAACCAGATGAATTATGACCGTTCCAACTTGCGTTGGTAGGGGTAATCCAATTTAAAATCTTAGAAATAAATCCTTGAGCAGTAAGTTTGTTGTTCTTAAAAGTTTGTGGAATACCTTTTTCTTTAAGCCATTGTATATTAAAACAACGTTGTTTTTCAATATCTTCTAGGGTAATCAACTTAGATATATTCATAGGAAGCATATAATAACCCCCAGAAATGAAATAGCCAGCTTCTTTATTAATATAATGTACCTGAACGAAATCTTCTCTAGGTATACAATCGCCATCGGTCATTATAATATAATCAGCAGAACAAGCGGTAACGGCCTTGTTTAATATTCTTGATTTTTGAAACCCATCATCTTCTTGCCACACGTGTACAATAGGATAATGAACCTTTTTAGACATTTCATCAATCAATTCTTTCGTTGGTTCTTTTGAACCATCATCAGCAATGACAACTTCAAAATCTTTGAAAATTTGTTGCTCAAAACCCCACAGCACCTTCTTCAACCACTCTTCGGCATTATATGTACTAACTATGACACTTATTTTAGGAATCTCCATACTACGTTTCAAATTACCACAAAAATATAAAAGTCTTATCTATCTTTGATCTTGAAAAGACTGTCTACATTAATAAACGACAAATAACAGCATTGTAAAATGAAGTTGAAAGAAATACCTGTATCTATTTACACTTCAATTAAACTTTCATCGCTTTCGGTTAAAAGTATTGTTTCTAAAACAAAAGAAGAAATACCTGTTATTGTTTCTTTAACCTCCATACCAGAAAGGTTACAGACCTTGTATTTAACTATACGAAGTATTTTGAACCAAGATTCTAGACCAAAAAAAATAATACTTTGGCTACATGAATCTTTAAAAAATGAAATACCAAGTAAATTAAGAATATTGGAAAGTGATTTATTTCAAATCATGTATTCCGATTTAACCTGTTCTCACAGAAAGTTAATTCATAGCCTTGAACTTTTTCCAGAAGATATTATTATTACTTGCGATGATGACATGATGTACCGTTCTAATTGGCTTCGTTTGCTTTATGAAGAACATAAAGCACATCCTACTGCTATTATTGGAAATCAAACAAGATACATTAGATATACTATAAGTGGTGAGCTTCAAACATACAAGAATTGGGTTTACGACGATGGAATACCGTTTAATACATCTGCTGTAATCCCTATCGGAGCAGAAGGCGTTTTATATCCTCCTAAAAAACTCTCAGATATTACCTCTAATTCTGAATTATTCTTAGCATTGGCTCCTAAAGCAGATGACCTTTGGTTTAAAGCTATGGCATTATTAAATGCAACGAATTCCATATTAGCTGAAAATAGGGCAGAAACACCAATACCCATTTTAGGATCTCAAAAATATTCTCTTAAAAAATCGAATATAGGCGGCGACAAAAATAGGACTCAATGGCTAGCCTTAACCCAGCATTTTAATATTAAACCAGAAACATTTCTTTAAACAATTTTTAGAAGAGCTATGACAGAAGAAATAAATAAATGTATTGAGGTTCTTGAAAATGGCGGTCTCATACTCTACCCTACCGACACCGTTTGGGGTATTGGTTGTGATGCAACTAATAAAGAGGCTGTTCAAAAAGTTTTTAAACTAAAGCAACGAGATGATAGCAAGGCACTAATATGTTTGGTTGCAAATGATGCTATGCTAGAAAAACATGTCGAAAAAGTACCTGATCTTGCTTATGACCTTATCGACTTAGCTACAAAACCAACCACAATAATCTACGATAAACCTCGTGGTGTGGCAGAAAACCTCATTGCATCTGATAATACTTTGGCTATTAGAGTAGCGTCAGATAAATTCTGCCAATACCTAATTGGTAAATTCAAAAAGCCCATTGTATCCACTTCCGCCAATATTTCTGGGACGAATACCCCCAAAAGTTTCCAAAATATAGACAAAGCCATTTTATCAGGTGTAGACTATGTGGTAAATTTGCACCGAGAGAAACAGAATAGCTCCGCATCATCCATTATTAGATTATCTAATGATAATACTGTGAAGATCATTCGAGAATAAGAACATGCAAGAGAGCCACGAAAACGCTTTAAACAACCCTATTTTCAAAATTATTTCAGAAGCTGCAGAAGAGCTTTCTGTAGATTGTTATGTTATAGGTGGATTTGTAAGAGATTACTTTTTAGGCAGAGCTACACCAAAAGACATCGATGTTGTTGCCATTGGCAGTGGTATTAAATTGGCAGAAAAGATAGCTTCGAAATTAAAAGGCAAGCCACAAGTATCCGTTTTTAAAAATTTCGGAACGGCTATGATTAAGAATGAGGGCATTGAGCTCGAATTTGTTGGTGCAAGAAAAGAAAGTTATCAGCGCGATAGTAGAAAACCTATCGTAGAAGATGGCACGTTAGAAGACGACCAAAAAAGAAGAGATTTTACTATTAATGCATTAGCGCTCTCATTAAACAAAAAAAATTTCGGAAAACTTTTAGACCCTTTTAATGGCATTGCAGATATAGAATCTCAAATCATTAAAACTCCTCTAGAACCAGGTATTACATATTCTGATGATCCTTTGAGGATGATGCGGGCGATACGTTTCGCGACTCAATTAGATTTTCAAATTGCCTTACCCTCGCTACAAGCTATTACCGAACATAAGGATCGTTTAAATATAGTTTCGAACGAACGTATTTTAGATGAGCTTCATAAAATAATGCTATGCAAGAAACCCTCATTAGGTTTTGCCCTTTTACATAAAACCGGACTTCTAGAGTTAATACTACCTGAACTTACAGCATTACAAGGTATAGAAGAGATTGAAGGTCAAAAGCATAAAGATAATTTTTGGCATACATTAGAAGTGGTTGACAATATCTCTGAAGCCACCGATGACCTTTGGTTACGATGGGCGGCTTTATTACATGATATTGGTAAAGCACCAACAAAACGATTTCACAAAAAAATTGGGTGGACATTTCATGGACATGAATTTGTGGGCTCTAAAATGGTCTACAAACTTTTTAAACGTTTACGCATGCCGCTAAATGAGAAAATGAAGTTTGTTCAAAAAATGGTTTTAATGAGTTCAAGACCTATCGTATTGTCTGAAGATTTTGTAACCGACTCTGCAGTTCGTAGACTTATTTTCGATGCTGGTGACAATGTTGAAGATCTTATGACCTTATGCGAGGCCGATATCACCACAAAAAACCCTAAAAAACAACGAAAATATCATCAAAACTTTAAACTTGTTCGTCAAAAAATTGAGGAAGTAGAAGCTCGTGATCATATACGTAATTTTCAACCACCCATAAGTGGTGAAGAAATTATGGAAACTTTTTCTCTAAAACCATCCAGAGAAATAGGTATTATTAAAGAAGCCATAAAAGAAGCTATATTAGAGGGAGATATACCGAATGAGTACCAAGCAGCCAAAGAATTCATGATTATTAGAGGGAAGGAATTAGGACTAGTAATAGCAAAGTAGTATGGATATTCAATTTAGAAAAATTGCCAAAGTATCTTTATTTTTAGTTTATTTAGTGATTATAGCAGGCGCTGTTGTACGCATGACAGGCAGCGGAATGGGTTGCCCCGATTGGCCAAAATGTTTTGGTTATTACATACCGCCAACAAATGAAAGTGAGCTAAAATGGCAACCGGATAGATTATTTGAAAAAGGTCAAGTTATTATAAAGGATGAATCTTTACAGATATCAAAAGAGACATTCACAACCAAAAGCGATTTCAATTCTGACAATTGGGAACTTTACACGAAACATGATTATGCCATTTTCAACCCATGGCATACCTGGATAGAATATATCAATAGGCTATTCGGTGCATTAGCAGGTCTAGCTACATTATTGCTTGCTATTGCCTCAATTAAATTCTGGAAAAAGAAAAAGCGAATACCCATATTAGCCTGGTTGGTCGTATTTGGTATGGTTTTTCAAGCCTGGTTAGGGGCTACGGTAGTGTATTCTGTTTTAGAACCCGCTAAGATTACGGTACATATGCTTATGGCTTTAGTTATTGTAGCCATGCTTTTATACATAATTTATTTAGCGAATGCCGAAAACAAACTTATTCGTTTTGACAATCTTACCCTCAACCTCAGTATTCTAGCGATAGGCCTAACGCTCATTCAAATTGTCATGGGTACACAAGTAAGACAATTTGTTGATGAACAAATTGATATATATGGATATGATGCTAAAAGTAATTGGCTTAAAGACCCTTTATTATTATTTTACATACATAGGTCTTTTTCTATATTAGTTTTATTGTTGAATGCTTTTTTGGCTTTTAGAATAACAAAACTAAATTTAGGTCACATTAAAATCTATTGGGTACTCTTTATATTACTAGTTGAAGTATTTACAGGAATAGCAATGAATTATCTAAATTTTCCCTTTGCTAGTCAACCTTTACACCTAGTATTAGCTTCGATTCTTTTCGGAGTACAATTCTACATAGTTTTAGATGCATTAAAGCCTAGAAAAATTAGTAAAACTTCGTAACTTTGCCCTCCTGCAAAAAATAAGTTATGATTTATAAAATTCGTGTAATTCTAGACGCTGAGGAGGATATTTTCAGAGATTTAGAAATTGAAGCCCATAATTCACTAGAAGACTTTCATAATGCTATAACACAAGCGTTTGGTTTTTTAGGTAATGAAATGGCTTCTTTTTATACGTGTAATGATGAATGGCAACAAGAAGAAGAGATTGCTCTTTTTGATATGAGTGAATCTGGTTCAGATGTTCGCTTAATGAATGAATCTTTTTTGGAAGATATCATGACTCAAGATAATCCTAAACTAATTTATGTTTATGATTTCATGAATATGTGGACGTTTTTTGTTGAACTTGCCGATATCGAAGAAAAAGAAGATGGTCGTTCTTATCCAAATGTATTATTCTCATTTGGTGAATTACCTGAAACTCCACCAGAAAAAAACTTCGTAGCTGAAAATAGTGCCTTTGATTTTGACGATACCTTTGAAAACTATGACGATTTAGATTTTGATGAAAATTGGAATTAGTCCGTAGTTATTAAATTGTGAATTCCTTTTAAGAACAATCCTATAAATAAGAACATTCTATGATCAACTTATATGCCACCCAAATTGAAAGTATTTCTATACATAGAGTGGGCAATAAAAATAAAAACGAAGGTGTTTTTCTATCAGAAGAACCGTTCAGGTTAAATGATGAAACCACTGGTTTACTAAAGGAATATTTTTTCAAACCTTTTAGAGAAAAGGAAGAAAACTACTATAAGCTTACCAATGAAGTTGATGTTGAGTTCAATGAACTATATAAAATAGTAAGTGAAGTTTTCGCTGATAATTCAAAAGCACATTTGAATTCTAAAAAAATCGCTTCACTCCTTTTCGAGCAATCTAATCACCCACACATTAAAAGTGGAGAAGTTTATGTTGCTTACTTAACAGGTCTATTATTAGACAACCAGAAAGTTGATGCCATTGGTATTTTTAAAAGCGAATTAAAGCACGATTTTATTCAGTTTGAAGAAAAGGATAGCAACCTAGATATTGTTATTCAACAAGGCATCAACATTAATAAATTAGATAAGGGTTGTTTAATTTTCAATGTAGATAAAGAGGAAGGATATAAGGTTCTATCTGTTGATAGTAACAAGTATGACACTAAATATTGGATAGAAAATTTCCTAGGCGTTGACCCTCTTTCAGATGACAACTTCAAGACTAAAAACTACTTGAAATTCTGTCAAAATTTCGCAAAAGATGTGGTTTTACCTGCAGAAGATAAACAACAAGAAGTTTTGTTCATGAACCGTGCTGTTAACCATTTTGCAAAAAACGATTCGTTTGAAGAGTCTACGTTTTTGAATGAAGTAATGGAAAACCCTGAATTAATTCCAGAATTTAAACATTACAAAACAGAAAAAGGTCCGAAATACAGTATTCAGGATGTTTCTAATTTTGATATTGCTAACAAGGCAGTATCTGATGCACGTAAGAAAATTAAAAACGTAATTAACTTAGACACCAACATACAGATAAAGCTAGATTTTATTAATCCGGAATCTGCAGCAAAATTTGTTGAAAAAGGTTGGGATGAAGATAGACAAATGTATTACTACTTAGTATACTTCAATAAAGAACAAAAGAGCTAAGGGCAACTATTTCAATAGACAACAAATAAAAAAGAGGATGAAATAAAATATTCATCCTCTTTTTTTAAATAAACAATTCATCACCTACAATAAATTATTAGTTGATTTTTATATTATTCTCGATAATCTGTTTCATACTAATATTCTCATAATTACGGCGTACAAAGTTCAAGGCTAAATCGAGTACTTGACCCATAGTAGTGCAACTTTTAAAATCCATATCCATAGTAAGCACTTCTATTTGCTCTCTAAGCATTGCAATATTTTCAGGCGTAGAAATTTCATCGGTCTTACAAATAGCCCTTAATTTTTTAATTCTATTTCCAGAACTTAAAATACGTTTCGCCACCATAGAGCGTTCTTCTAACTTATATTGATCTACTGAGTCACTCGTTAATTTATTACGAACCAACTCGACCATTTTATAGTTTTCCTTAAAAAATTGTGGTCGATATACTTTCAATTTACCTTCAAAACATTGCTGATCAAAATCTATAGCTCTAATCTTATATACTACATGGTCAAAATCATGAGTCGGCACTATTACATAATTATAGGAACGCATATCTCCTAAAAGTCGAATCATACAACGCTCATTAAACTTTACAAATTCCTTGGCTAATTGTGCTTTTTCAGGTTCAGTACATTTTGGCAGCATATTTTTTATAAACTCATCACCAGGTATACCTGCAATATGCTCCTCTATCAAGGTATCTTTATACACTAAAAAGTTAAGGTTATAAGGCGACAACATATGCTCCAATTCTAATCCATAAATACGAGAGGCATCTGTTTTCTTTACATAGAAATATGTAAAGTTGTCATTAAGAATATTACGGATTTTAATTCTAAAAGGCTTAGAATTACCAAACGTACAGAAGTCGACGGCATCTACATTTAAATACTGGTTAATATTATTACTACCATCAGAATGTAAAATAGAATATACCTTTTTTAAACTATCATCAATTTCCTTTCTATCGAACTCTGAATAATAAGCGCGAACCCACAAGGTATCTTCATCATTTTTATCATACACGACCACTGAACCTGAAAAACGAAGTAAATCATCATAAAATATGGGAATTTCTATCTTTCTACTATAATGTTCTAAATAGTCATCTAAAGCCTCATTTACAGGGTAAGCAGGTTTCTTTTTAGACATTAATCGTTCTTCTGACATGACGTTGAAATAAATTTGATGATGTTAACTGTAACAAAGTTAGGCTTTCTTCGTCAACTAGGTATATCAATCAATAACACCAACATACTTTGGACCATATTTTAACAGTACAAAATCTGACTAAAAAATTCGGGTACATCACAGCAGTAAAAGATTTATCATTTACTATTGAAAAAGGCAATGTATATGGCATTCTTGGTCCCAACGGTAGCGGCAAATCAACTACCCTTGGCATCGTTTTAAATGTCGTCAATAAAACCAGTGGTCAATTCTCTTGGTTTAATGGACAGGCCTCAACCCATGAAGCATTAAAAAAAGTCGGTGCCATTATTGAGCGCCCCAACTTTTACCCGTACATGACTGCTTTACAGAATTTAAAATTGGTCTGTAAAATTAAAGACGTTGAGGAAGATAAAATAGAAGAAAAACTTGAGTTAGTTGGGTTGCTAGATAGAAAAGACAGTAAGTTTAGAACATTTTCTTTAGGAATGAAACAACGATTGGCCATCGCCTCTGCCTTATTAAATGACCCAGAAATATTAATTCTTGATGAGCCTACCAATGGCCTTGACCCCCAAGGCATTCATCAAATACGTGAAATCATTAAGACCATTGCAGCAAAGGGAACCACAATTTTATTGGCCTCACATTTATTAGATGAAGTTGAAAAAGTATGTACCCACGTTGTCATATTAAGAAAAGGTGAGAAATTATATTCCGGCAGAGTAGATAGTTTAAAAGCAAGCTTTGGCTTTTTTGAACTCAAAACTTCTGATATGGATTCATTACATTCTTTTCTAAAAGAAAATGAACATTTCGGTGAAATAAAAATAGAAAATGGTTTACTCACAGCCTTTCTAAATACTGAACTAGATCCCCAAAAGTTAAATAAACTATTGTTTGAAAACGGTATAGTAGTTTCTCATTTGGTCAAAAGAAAAGAAAGTCTAGAAGAGCAGTTTTTAGAACTAACTAAAAACGCAAAAGCCTAAAACAATCCGACAATGATACGATTACTACACATAGAATTTATAAAGCTTTGGAATAATAGAGCAAGCAAAATATTGATTATTTCATACTTCACTCTATTAACCTCTATAGCTTTGTTTGCCGCCATTAAATTCGATATTGGCCCTATTCAATTCCATTTGGCAGATCAAGGAATATTTAATTTCCCCTACATATGGCACTTTAATACATTTATTACAGCATTCTTTAAACTTTTCTTGGCAATTGTAATCGTTTCGATGATGTCAAATGAATACAGTAATAAAACTATAAAGCAGAACTTAATTGACGGACTCTCTAAAAAGGAGTTTATACTTTCGAAATTCTTGACTGTTATTTCCTTTTCTCTGATTTCTACCCTTTTTGTTTTTGTGGTTTCATTGATTTTGGGGCTAGCATATTCAGATTATAACGAGATTTCAATTATACTAACTGACTTAGAGTTTTTAGTAGCATTTTTCGTCAAACTAACAGGTTTCTTTTCCTTCTGTTTGTTCTTAGGAGTTTTGGTTAAAAGGTCAGCTTTCGCTCTAGGCTTTTTAATTCTGTGGCAAGTATTTGAAGGTATTGTTAGAGGCATTATGCGCTGGAAATTATTTGATGGTGAAACTACAGATGTTATCATGGGCTTTTTTCCATTACAAGCTATGTTCAATCTAATCAAAGAGCCCTTTTCAAGATTGGGTGCTGTACAATCTGTCGTAAACCAAATAGGAGAAGAATTGCGCCTTGATTATGCTATTCATTGGTATGAAATATTAATTGTTTTGGTTTGGACAGCAATTTTTATTTATGGTTCATACGCTATCTTAAAAAAACGAGACCTATAATACGACTAATAGATTGGTCATTAGTCCTATTTAACACGATTTCAAAAGGGTAAATTTTCATTTTGTAGTATATTGTATTGTTTACGAACATGCTATGAAAAAGAATTGGAATATATCATTACCAAAGATTTTGGCTATGCCATTAACTTTCATGGTATTTTTCATTTCTTTTTCGCAAATTATTGCCCAAGATTGCCCTGCTCTTTTAAATCCTTTAAATGGTTCTGATTTAGCACCACTGAATTCGACTATTCGATGGGAGCCAGTTATTGGTGTGCCTGGTTATATTTTATCCTTAGGAACAACAGAAGGCGGAACCGATATTCTGAACGAACAAAATTTAGGGGCATCGAACAGCTACACACCCTCAACAGGTTTGCCAGAGAACACAGAAATATTTGTAACGATTACTCTTTTCTTTTTTAATCAACCGAATATTGTTTGCGATAGTCAAAGTTTTACAACAGCCATTCTGAGTGAAGCACCAGAATGTACCACATTCAATATTCCACAAGAAAATGCATTAGATGTTAACACTGCAACAAACATTACATGGAACGCTTCAATTAGCGCTACTGGTTATTTCTTGACCATTGGCACATCAATGAATGGAGGTGAAATTGTCGATAATCTTGACGTCGGAAATACCTTAAGCTATAATCCAACAGCTGACTTACCAGAAGAAACGACTTTCTATATTTCAGTAATACCATATAATAGAATAGGATTATCGATTGATTGTAACTCCTCTATATTTGCTACAGCACCAAAGGCAGATTTACCTTTCTGCTCTACAATGATTACACCATTCAATGGAGAAACCAACGTTCCTTTAAGTCCGGTTTTAGAATGGAACGAAGTACCCAATGCAACAGGTTATAGAGTTACAATAGGCACATCTCCTTTTGAGTCTAACATTTTAGAAGATGCGATATTCTTTAAAACATCTACCATAGTCATTGATTTTGAACCTAACCGTACTTTCTTCATAACCATAATTCCATTTAACGATGCAGGTGATGCTATTGGTTGTAAACAAGAAACCTTTTCCACCTTACTTGGCTGTGGTCCATATTTTGGCCCATTAACTGGAGAATTACAAGTCTTAAATCCCGAAATAACTTTTCCCGATACTGTTATCATTTGCCTAAATAGCGAATCAAATATAATTTCTGCAACCGACCAAGCTGATGGTTATAGATGGTTTAAGGTCGACGGTACAGGAAATGAAACATTACTATCGTCATCGTCAGATGTTTCTATTTCAGAAGTAGGTGATTATGTTTACGAAGTCTATTCAGTATTCGAAGACTCAGGCAGATTATTCGAGTGTTCTTCCTCAAAATTTTTTTCAGTCGAAGCCTCCAAATCACCTGTGATTAAAAATATATTGGTTACCAACTTAGCCAATACCAGTAATTATGAAGTGCTGACCACTGAATCTGGAAGCTTTGAATATGCATTAGACAATGAAAATGGTCCATATCAAGATAGCAATAGGTTTAATGGAATAACCCTTGAAAATCATACCGTTTATGTTCGTGACAAAAGAGGATGCGGCATGGTGAATCAACCTATTGAACAAGATTTGACGGTTGAAGGATTTCCCAATTTTTTCACTCCCAATGGAGATGGTGTAAATGATTATTGGCAATTTATTCCTCCTGCAGCAACCGGTGAAAACAATGTATTGAACATCTGGATCTTTGATAAGTTTGGAGCACTCTTAGCTCAGATAGTACCAAATTCAGTTGGTTGGAATGGTGATTTTAATGGAAGAGCACTGCCCGAATCTAATTATTGGTTTAGGGCAATATCAAATAATAATAAAGTAATTAAAGGCCATTTTAGCTTAAAAAGGTGAACCTATGGGCAAAGAAAGAATCATATTAACTTTATGCCTTTGTATTGGGTTGTATTCTTCTTTTTGCTACACACAACAATGCCCAATAATGACATCGCCAATAGATGGCGATATTAATGTACCAGTAGACAACTTAATTCGGTGGACCCCCGTGGACGGCGTTATTGGATATTTGATTTCTTTAGGAACAACCCCTGGTGGCGGTGAGATTATAAATAGACGTTCTTCAGGATTAAACAATTTTTACCAACCTACTGTTGGTTTACCCGAAGACACCATAATTTATGTGACTATAAGCCTATTTTTACCCGACGCACCAATTAAGGTTTGTCCACTCAAAATTTTCACCACCGTCAACATAACCGACCCACCCGTTTGCACAACACTTGCCTCACCCTACAACGAAGAAACAGGAGTACGTGTAGACACTAATATTAAATGGAATTATGCTCCTGGTGCTATCAATTACCTAATTTCTATAGGCTCATCACCTGATAATTACGACATTATTGAAAATTTTGAAACCGGCAATATACTTTCATATAAACCAGAAAATAATCTTGAATTAAACCAATCTGTTTATGTTAGAGTTATTCCTTTCAATGAAAATGGTGAAGCGATGTTATGCACTGAAGAATATTTCACCACTGGCGAACCTACAGTGCAATGTAATCAAAATGACTTTCCGATTATTACGATACCAGACAAAGTCTCGTTATGCACAAACTTAGAATTTGGTATCTTAAACAATAATCAAATAGCTCGTGGTTATAGGTGGATAAAAATAAATACTGATGGCACTGAAAATCTTATATCTACCACCCGAGATTTAGAATTTAATGAAGCAGGTTATTATCGTGTAGAGTTATATAATATTATTTCAGAATTTGGGGCTAGTATAGAATGCCCTGTTACTAAAAATTTTGAAGTCGTAAACTCAGAATTACCCGAAATAGAAAATGTAATAGTTTCAAGAGAACCCAACGGCCTGCGAATAGAAATTGTAGCTTATGGTAACGGTGAATATGAATACTCGCTAGAAAGTCGTGATAATGGATTTCAGGATAGTGCTATATTCACAAATCTTGAACCTGGCGAACGCACTGTATATGTTCGTGATAAATTCGGATGTGGTGTTACCCAACGTCTTGTAGAAAAAGAAATTTCAATTAAGGATTTCCCTCCTTTTTTTACACCGAACGGTGATGGCATAAATGATTTTTGGCAGCTAAAGAATGAATCAGATAGTAGCGAACTTAATATTGAGTTTATTTTTATATTCGATAGATACGGAAATTTACTTGCGCAACTAGACCCTAAAACCAAAGGTTGGAACGGAAATTTCAATGGTAGAGAATTACCTGAAACCGATTATTGGTTTAAAGCAGTGTCATTTTCCAAAAAAGAAATTAAAGGTCATTTTAATTTAAAACGCTAAATTAAAAATTTGATATAAATGAATTTAAAAGAAATGTTTCTCGTTCTGAAGTACTTGGGCATTTTTTTGATCTGCTCATTATCATCAGCTCAAGACTGTCCAACATTTAGCTATCCTATTAATGGAGCGACCGACGTACCCTTAGACGCTACGTTAACTTGGCCTGAAGTTTTAGGTTATAATGGGTATTTATTGTCTATTGGCACAACACCGATGGGAAATGACATACTTGATAGAAAACCTGTCGGCATCGACATATCGTATACTCCGCCTTTAGGATTTCCCGACAATACGAGACTTTATGCGACTTTAAGCTTGGTACCTTTTGACGGCCCACCTATTGCATGTCAAGAAATTTCCTTTACTACAATCCAAACAACTTCTGCACCATCTTGCTCTATTTTAATAGCGCCGGACAATAACGCTAGTAGCGTTACCATAATAACCGATTTGGAATGGGCTTATGCTCCTGGCGCTAACGGCTATAAACTATCTATGGGTACCACGCCAAACGGAACTGACCTTGTCGATAATTTAGATGTACAGAATGTATTAAGTTTCAACCCACCAGAAGACTTACCGCAAAACTCTTCAATTTATGTGCGCATTGTTCCGTATAACGATATCGGTACTGCGACGTCGTGTCCTGAAGAAGTCTTTACCACAAGTTTTGCATTATACGTTTGTGACCCTTATGTTAATGAAAATACAGGCGAGCTAGTATACCGTGCTCCACAAATCAACCTAACCAACATTGTAGGTATTTGCAGTGATGAACTGCCATATACGATTACTACAGATGATGATGCAGACGGTTTCAGGTGGTATCTAACCAATAGCGGTAGTGAAGAATCTTTAATATCACAATCACGAAGTGTAGACATTTCAATACCTGGTAGATATCGATTTGAATCCTATAATACTATCACCACCGATAGTGGTATTATCGAATGTACCAGTTCTAAACTTATTGATATCGTAGCATCTGAAGCAGCTACTATTACAGCGATAGATGTTGTCAATTTTATCAATGGCAAAACAATTACCATTTCTGCCATAGGCGACGGTCAATATGAATATGCTTTAGACAACCGAGACGGGCCTTATCAAGATATTCCAATTTTTAACAATATTCCACATGGCCCACATATTGCTTATGTACGCGATAAAAATGGTTGTGGAATTACGGAAAGATCGGTAGATAGGGATATCGTATCCAATGATTTTCCCGCATTTTTCACCCCTAACGGAGATGGCATTAATGATTATTGGCAATTTGTTCCTCCACCAGAAAACTTTGAATCTGTAATTGACCTAATTTTTATATTCAACCAGTATGGCGGTCTACTAAAACAAATTAATCCCAATGATAAAGGTTGGGACGGAACTTTCAACAATAAGGTTTTACCTGAGTCAGATTACTGGTTTAGGGCAAGTTTCCTTAATAGACAAGAAATTATCGGTCATTTTTCTTTAAAAAGGTGACAGAAATCGTATGGGCTTACGTCTAATATAAAATTCGTCTTTCGTATTTTTATACTAAGTATCAGCATGATGGATATTTAATTAGTTTCCACTTACAAATACCGATGCAAGATGAATTTTTAAGCAATTCAGTTTAGACTTCAAAAAAGAGAATTACCATACATGAAATTCAAAGTAGTATCAGAATTTAAGCCGACAGGAGATCAGCCGAATGCCATTAAAGAATTGGTTAAAGGACTGAATGAAAATGAAAAATATCAAACCTTATTAGGGGTAACAGGCTCTGGAAAAACATTTACGGTAGCTAATGTTATTGAAGAAGTTCAAAAACCTACCTTAATATTGGCACATAACAAGACCTTGGCAGCTCAACTTTACTCTGAGTTTAAACAGTTTTTTCCAAATAATGCTGTTGAATATTTTGTTTCATACTACGATTACTATCAACCAGAGGCATTTATACCCACTAGCGGTGTATACATTGAAAAGGATCTTTCGATTAATGAGGATATTGAAAAATTACGACTAAGTACGACTTCTTCCCTACTTTCGGGCAGAAGAGATGTAATCGTTATTGCCTCGGTCTCTTGCCTGTATGGTATTGGAAACCCAGTGGAATTTCAAAAAAATGTAATCTCCATTAAAAAAGACCAAGTTATTGCCAGAACCAAGCTAATGCATCAATTGGTTCAATCGCTGTATTCGAGAACAATGGCCGAGTTTAAGAACGGTAACTTTCGAGTAAAAGGTGACGTTGTAGATGTCTTCCCTAGTTATGCCGACCATGCCTACAGAATTCATTTCTTCGGTGATGAAATAGAAGAAATAGAAGCTTTCGACCCCTTTAACAATAGTATAATAGAAGTTTACGAGACACTTACTATTTATCCGGCTAATATGTTCGTCACCTCTAAAGATGTCTTACAGAATGCTATTCATAGTATTCAAGACGATTTAGTCAAACAAATCAACTACTTCAAAGATATAGCCAAACCTCTAGAAGCAAAACGTTTAGAGGAGCGTACAAATTTCGATTTAGAAATGATACGTGAGCTTGGTTATTGCTCTGGTATTGAAAATTACTCAAGATATTTAGATGGTCGTGAACCTGGCACAAGACCTTTCTGCCTTTTAGATTATTTTCCCGATGACTATTTAATGGTTATTGATGAAAGTCATGTGACCATACCTCAAGTACACGCGATGTATGGTGGCGACCGATCGCGAAAAGTAAATTTAGTTGACTATGGGTTTCGCTTGCCAGCTGCAATGGATAACCGACCCCTTAAATTTGAGGAATTTGAAGCTTTACAAAATCAGGTTTTATTTGTTAGTGCCACACCAGCAGATTACGAATTACAACTAAGTCAAGGTGTATATGTTGAACAAGTAATTAGACCAACTGGCTTACTAGACCCTATTATAGAAATTAGACCAAGTCTAAATCAAATTGACGATTTGGTAGAAGAAATTCATCAGCGGGTTGAAAAAGATGAGCGAACGTTAGTCACAACATTGACTAAAAGAATGGCCGAGGAATTGGCGAAATACTTGGATAGAATTAACGTGAGATGTAGATATATTCATAGTGATGTTGACACTTTAGAACGTGTTGAAATCATGCAAGATTTACGCAAAGGAATCTTTGATGTGCTCATTGGAGTGAATTTATTACGTGAAGGTTTGGACCTGCCAGAGGTATCTTTAGTCGCAATTTTAGATGCGGATAAAGAAGGGTTTTTACGAAGTAATAGATCACTTACACAGACCGTTGGCAGAGCTGCAAGACACCTAAATGGAAAGGCAATTATGTATGCAGATAAGGTAACGAACAGCATGCAAAAAACGATTGACGAAACAAATTATAGACGTGAAAAACAAATAAAATACAACACTGATAATAATCAAATTCCGAAAGCTTTAAACAAAAGTTTGGACAATGTTTTATCAAAGAATTCAGTCTCAACTTATCACTTCATAAAAGAGGAATTACGTGCCGCTGAACCTGACTTGAAATACATGACCAAAGAGCAAGTTGAGAAGATGATAAAAGAAAAAAGAAAAGCTATGGAAAAGGCTGCTAAAGAACTTGATTTTATGCAAGCTGCAAAGTTGAGAGATGAAATAAAATCGTTGCAAGAACAAGAATAAGTCCGATTTTAGCGAAATTTTACCATTTCTAAAAAATATAAACTAAAATTAAACTTAAGACTACATAACCATATGGATAAAAGTACTTTATCTATAATTTTTAGACAAGACTAAATCGATTTATATCTATACAAAAATGAAAAATTGGAAAGCTTTAGTAGTATTCACCGTGTGTATTTTAACCAGCTACAGTAGCCATTGCCAAATCTTAAAAGGCGAAGAATTAAAGTCGCTAACTAACGAGAATTTTAATATAGCTTTTACGAATTTACGTCATTTTTTGAAACTACAAAATGATGGAAATTATCCTGAGCAAATTGACAAAAATAAACATTGGTGTGATAGTGTTTTTAGAAAATTAAACTTCAAAACTCAGACCATAAAAACCGATGGCGCTCCCCTCCTTTTTGCGGAAAAAATATATAAAAAAAACTACAAGAGCATTCTTTTTTATTTACAGGTTGATGGGCAACCTGTTGATAGTTCCGCTTGGTCACAAACCGACCCGTTTACACCCATAATTAAAGAATTCAAAAATGGAATTTGGAGTCCAATAGAAATTGATTCAGAACAAAATATTTATGATGATGACTGGAGAATTTTTGCACGCTCCGCATCCGATTCAAAAGGTCCGGCGATGTCATTAATTTCCGCTTTACAAATTCTTCAAGAGCAAAACATAAATCCAAAATACAACATAAAAGTGATTATGGATTTTCAAGAAGAATTAGGTTCTCCTGATTTACCAAAAGCAGTTTTAGAAAACAAAGATTTGTTGAGCGCTGAAATGCTTTTTATTATGGATGGTACAAGACACCTTTCAAATTTACCAACATTGACTTATGGTGCTCGAGGAATCGCAACTGCAACTATAAAAGTATTCGGACCAAAATATGCACTTCATAGTGGTCAATATGGAAATTATGCACCTAATCCGGTTTTTGAAGCGGCACGATTAATAAGTAGTTTAAAGGATGACCGAGGAATTGTACAAATACCAGGGTTTTATGATGGTGTCGTTTTAACTGAACGTGACAAACAATTACTGGCTATGATTCCTGAAAACAATGATAGTCTAAATACTAGACTAGGTATATTCAGCTCCGAACACGTGGCATCTACCTACCAAGAAGCCCTACAGTTTCCTAGTTTAAACATAAGAGGTCTAAAAGCTGCCTACACAGGAAAGGAAGTACGCACCTTAATACCAGAAGATGTTGTTATTGAAATAGACATGAGGTTAGTGCTCGAAACACCTGCAGAAAGACAATTAGAATTATTACGAAATCACATCATAAAGCAAGGCTATCATTTGGTCGATTCTGTAGCCACTAGTGAAGATAGAGCCACTTTTAAGAAACTTGCGGCATACGAGTACCGAATAGGCTCAAAACCCTTTAGAACGGATATGGATACCGACATCGGAAAATTTTTAAACTCGGCACTTGAAAAAGTATTTGGAGACGATATAGTTAACATGAGAACGACAGGCGGTTCTCAACCAATGGCTCCATTTATACAAACTTTGAAGATACCTGCAGTATCCATTAGAATCCCAAATCCGGATAACAATATACATGGGCCTGACGAGAATTTACGGTTAGGGAATTATAGAGAAGGAATTTTATCATGTTTGGCAATTTTAACCGAACCTTTACCATAAAAAAAGTGCCTTGATTACTCAAAGCACTTTAAACAAACAACTCAAACCAACCTAAAAAATTTTATAATTAAGACAACTCGATTTTTCTTTTTGGCTTTGTTAAAGCTTCTTCCTTTTTAGGTAGATTGAATTTTAGAACCCCATCAATATACGCAGCTTCTATTTTATCTGTAGCTACAGTTTCGGGAAGGGTAAAAGCTCTTTTAAAAGAAGAAAACTTAAACTCCCTTCTTGTAAAGTTTTCTTTTGATTCTTCTTTATCCTCCTTAGTTTCAGAAGAAACAGTCAAGACAGCATTATCTATTTCGATAATCAATTCATCTTTACTTCTACCTGGTACAAAAAGTTCCAGTTCAAAATTTCCCTCATTCTCTTTAATATTAACCGCTGGTATAGCAGCTCTTTCATTTTGCGTACCACCGAACCAATCTGGTCTAAATATTTCGTTCATTAAAGCTGGGAACAACACTTCATTTCTCTTAGTTAAACTCATAATTGTATATTTTAAATAAATTGTGTTATTAATTGTTTGAATTAGAACAAACTATATACCAATTCATTTTTAGTGCCATTATGTCTTATTAACACTCTAACAACATGTCATTTTGTCAAAAAATCAAATTTCGATGCTATAATCTCATCAACCCAGCCACTTTATAACTTCTATTTTAGTTAGTTTTATAATGAAACTCAATTCATGGATAGACTTACCAACTTCGTAAAACAAATACGCAATAAAATTGCCTTCCTGCCTACCATAATTTCAATAGCAGGTTTAGCATTAGCATTTTTAATGATTTACCTGGAGCAAATAAATATATCTAGCTATTTAATAGATGTAGCACCTGGCTTGGTTATAGATGATACCGATACCGCCAAAACAATACTGAGCACTTTAATTGGAGGTTTATTTTCTTTAACGGTTTTTAGCTTTTCGATGGTTATGGTTTTATTAAACCAAGCTTCGAGTAATTTCTCACCAAGAGTTTTACCAGGTATTATCTCAGATGAAAAGCATCAATTTGTATTAGGACAGTACATTGCAACCATACTTTACAACATCTTTATTCTCATCTCCATTGAGCCTACTGAGAATTCTTATCAAACGCCTGGTTTTTCAGTATTAATAGGCATCATTTTAACAGTATTATGTTTAGCATCGTTCATTTATTTCATTCACCATATTTCGCAGGCCATACAGGTTGGTAATATCTTAATAGATATTCACAATAGAACAAAATCTGAAATTGAAAATATAATTAAGCAAGAGAAAGAAAAGTCACTTGATTTTCCAAATATTGAGAATTGGGAAGAATATGAAATTACAACTTCAGGATATTTTTATGGAATACTCCACGATAATCTTTTAAAGCTCTGCAAGGAAAATAACACTAAGGTTGTGATTAATCTATTTAAAGGTCAATTTCTATTAGATAGCACAATCGGACTTTTAACCGAAAAACCGATTGATGAAAAATTAAAGGAAAAGATAATGGACACTTTACTTTTTAACAATGAAGAACTAATGGGTCAAAATTATATTTACGGGTTTAGGCAAATATCAGAGATAGGCGTTAAGGCAATGTCCACTGGAATAAACGACCCAGGCACCGCATTAAATACCATTGATTATCTTACTTCATTATTTCTGGTTTTAATGAAAAAATGGGAATATGAATATGTAAGCGATTCAGATAGTATTAATTGGTCTAGCACCAAATGCCCTACCTTTTCTGAAGTGCTTTATAATGTCATGGCCACTTATCGTCAATATTGCAAACATGATATAACCGTTATGAGAAAATTGATGCATATGCTTAAAACGCTAACATCTCATGTTATAAACTCTAATCAGTTAAAAGATATTGAAATAGAAATAAATGAATTGCGGGAAGATGCAAAATTGAATATTGAGAATAAAAGAGATTTGTCAAAAATTGATACCGAATTTATCTCGTGGTCTTAATTATAATGCGCTTTAAAAATGGCTATCAACAAATCTGGTGGAACAATTTTATCGGGATATTTATGCATAATAGCTAACACTTGTTGAATTGCACCAGGTGGCAAACCCATTTTCAACCCTATATCATGTATTCTCTTTATTTCAATCATTTCTTGATTATTGTCTACATTCATCAACAATAACAATCTATGAAACTGAACAATTCTTTCTGACTGTGATTTAGGTATTATGTGCTCAACATTCTCAACAAACAAACTATCGAAGATTTTTTTACTGACTTCTAGTTGTTGGGCAACAGAAAAAAGAAAGTCATATTCCGTTTGCTTTATCTCATTGTTTACTTTGGCAAAAGCAATCATTTCCGATAAAATACTAAGTTTTTCTTTTTCCGTAGGCATAAATCAATCTAATATATTGACATTCATTATACTAACTCAAAATTTTAAGCAATCGTATTTTTTATAGAATGTTTCCATGAATTTCCTTAAATCCCAGAAAGTGATAAAACCTTACTTATTTCATATTCAGATGAATTCACTTCTTAGAAATAAAGTGAAAATCAGAATTTTCAAGCTAAACAAAGAAATGTTTCCCATTAAAAAACACGGTACACAACTCAATGAGTACATAATTTTATAATAACTTGCAGAGCTTAAATTAGTAGTATGACCAATAACGATATATTTAAAAAATTAAGAGTAGCCTTAAAATTTAGAGATGATGAAATTGTTGAAATACTTCAACTGGTAGATTTTAAAATTTCAAAAAGTGAATTAGGTGCTTTTTTTAGAAATGAAGAACACCCTAATTATATGGAATGTGGTGACCAAGTGTTACGTAATTTCTTGAACGGATTGGTAATTCACCTTAGAGGAACTAAGGAGAATCCGAAAAACCCCAGTGACGTTCTTTCAGGGAAAACCAAAGTTGCTGATAAGCCCGCTAAAAAATTTAATGTTAGGGAAGATTTTAAAAGCAAACAGCTTAAAAAAGTAGACAAAGCTATTACTCCTGTAAAATATAAAAACAAGAAAAAATCCTGATACACCATAGTGCAGCAGGATTTTTTCTGATAACCTTTAGACTAGGTTAAGCTTTTACACGAACCGGAATAGTATAAATTTTACCTTCTTCCGCTTCATTTAAATTTACTTTTTGATAGTTTAGTTTATTCTTAACGAAGCGTTCCATCTTATCAAAATCTGTACTTACAGATAATACCACAATTTCGCCTTCATTATTTAATGTAAAACGAACTTGAGCTGTTAAATCAGTTTGCTCCTCAGAAAAATTATTTTCTGATAACATAGCTGATATCTGTGATGAAAGACTTTTTGTAGGGTTTTCAACTGTTGTATCCTTTGCCAATACATTACCTGTTGCAAGTAGCATTGCAGCTACCACTACTAAACTTAATTTTCTCATGACTTTTTGTTTTTCCTCCAGAGATTCTGAAGATTGATTAATAATTGATTGATGATGAATTATTATAAAGACGCTTGAAAATTGAAATTGTTACCGATTATTTCAATTTTAACATCTTTTTAATGAAAATTTCTCAATTTCTTCCAGTAAAAATAAATATCACAAGAATAGATTATTCAAGTTTTAAAAGTCTTAACCATTATTTCACTCCCTTAACATAAACTACAGATTAGGTGTATTTTCAATTACACTAAGTTTAAATTACACAATCACAAATTACCCTATTGAGAAAAGTTAAACGCAAAAAAAAGGCCATTCTAATGAATGGCCTTTACTATAATATGTTAAGCAAACTTGTTTACGCCAATACAGCTTTAACTTTATCTGCAGCTTCTTGAAACTGAACAGCCGATTGAACCGCTAATCCAGAATTATCAATTATCTCTTTTGCCAATTCAGCATTAGTACCTTGTAATCTTACAATAATCGGCACTTTCATTGAATCGCCCATATTCTTATAAGCATCAACAACACCTTGTGCTACACGATCACAACGAACGATACCACCAAATATATTGATTAGAATTGCTTTTACGTTTGGATCTTTTAAAATGATTCTAAAAGCTTCTTCAACTCTTTTTGCATCAGCTGTACCTCCAACATCTAAAAAATTAGCTGGCTCACCACCTGCCATTTTAATTAAATCCATCGTTGCCATAGCAAGGCCAGCTCCGTTAACCATACAACCAACGTTACCATCTAAATCCACATAGTTAAGACCAACTTCTCTAGCTTCAACTTCAATCGGATTCTCTTCTCTTAAATCACGCATTTCTGCATACTGCTTTCTACGATAAAGTGCGTTATCGTCAATAGATACTTTTGCATCTACCGCCATAATCTTATCATCAGAAGTTTTCAATACAGGGTTAATTTCGAACATACTTGAATCACTTTCAACATATGCTTTATATAAAGAAGACACGAATTTGGTCATCTCTTTAAATGCTGTGCCAGAAAGACCAAGGTTAAAAGCTATTTTTCTAGCTTGAAAACCTAAAATTCCTGTTGCTGGGTCAATTTCTTCAGTGAAAATTAGATGAGGTGTGTGTTCAGCAACCTCTTCAATGTCCATACCACCTTCTGTAGAATACATAATCATATTCTTGCCAGTAGCCCTATTTAAAAGGACAGACATATAAAATTCTTTAGTTTCACTATCACCTGGATAGTACACATCTTCAGCAACCAATATCTGATGAACTTTTTTACCTTCTGCAGAAGTTTGCGGAGTAATTAAGTTCATACCTATGATCTGGTTTGCTATTTCTTCTACCTCTTTAAGGTTTTTGGCCAATTTAACACCACCACCTTTACCACGACCACCTGCGTGTACTTGAGCTTTTATAACATGCCATCCAGTTCCGGTTTCAGCAGTTAATTGCTTTGCAGCCTCAACAGCCTCTTTCGCATTATGGGCAACTATTCCTCTTTGGATGCGCACCCCAAAACTTGCTAATATCTCTTTTCCTTGATATTCGTGAAGGTTCATATATATGGTGATTTTAATTGTTAAGCAAAAATAGGAAACACTAAGTAATAATCTAAAAATACAAGTGATTAATTAGAATAACTCTAAGAATAAACTGTATAAAACCACAAAACATCTTTAAAGTGATGCAATTTTACAACCTAATATTTCTCACATTTCCAAATCTTTAAAATCTAAAGGGTCAAAATTTTTGAAGTGACCATTAAGTTCTATGATTTTCTTTGTTCGTTCTACCTCTGATAATACTGTGATGGTAGCAGTTAAATGTAAGCTTATAAAATTTAGGCGGTCATTTTCTGAAGGTATCTGAAGAAGTTGGTATTCTTGCTCGAAAGACAAACCAATTTTATGGGCCAATGTAAAACTATTGAATGCTTCTACATTGAGCTCTTTAAAAGGGACCTCCATTATAGTATATAATTGATGAATACCTTTTATAATAGTTTGTTTTTTTACAATAGATGCCTCATAGTCGTAATCTAAAAGCTTCACAATACCCCCAGCATATAATTTACCTGGCATGTTCTTCTCAAAAGCCAACAGCTTAAAAACCTGCCGTGCAACACAAACAACATCCATTTCACCACTATCGTAAGTACTTACTACTTCTACCAGCTGAACCTCAACACCATACTCCATCTTATTGTTAATAAAGACGGGAATACCAAAAGTGATTGCTTCCTCTCTACAATCGGTTATCAGTTGTTTATAACGTTCTTCAAAAATATGAAGCGGCACTGTTTCTCCTGGAAAAAATATGGACTGCAGTGGAAATAAAGGTATTTTCATTGTATAAAATTACAAAGGACTTTACAGCACGCCAAAATAAATTTATTTTATAATTGTTACAAATATCACATTTTGTTATTTTTATTGTTTTTATGTGATTATTTTTGTTGCTGTCCAATTAGAGAAGTAACTTTGTATAAAATTGTATAGTATGAAAAATGAGGATTTGTTGCAAATAGCAAAAACCTTTGGTGATCCAGTTTATGTTTATGACTCGGAAAAAATAGTTTCACAGTTCAATAGATTGACCAAGGCATTTGGTTCGGTAAAGAAATTAAAGCTCAATTATGCAGCCAAAGCCTTATCTAATATTTCTATCTTAAGATTAATGAATAGTCTTGGTAGTGGTTTAGACACGGTTTCTATCCAAGAAGTACAATTAGGCCTGTTGGCTGGCTTCAAACCAGAATCCATCATTTTTACACCCAATGGTGTTTCGCTTGAAGAAATTGAAGCAGCATCTAAACTTGGTGTCCGTATCAACATTGACAACTTATCTATATTAGAACAATTTGGCGGCAAACACCCAACGATACCCGTATGTATAAGAATTAATCCGCATGTAATGGCCGGAGGAAATTCTAATATTTCGGTAGGTCATATAGATTCGAAATTCGGAATCAGTATTCATCAAATTCCACATTTGCTTCGCATTGTAGAGTTGACTAAAATGAATATTAATGGTATTCATATGCATACTGGAAGTGATATTTTAGATATCGATGTTTTCCTATATGCGTCTGAAATATTATTCGATACCGCCCGAAATTTTAAAAATCTCGATTTTATCGATTTCGGTAGTGGGTTTAAAGTTCCTTACAAAGAAGGCGATATTGAAACCAACGTTGAAGAGTTGGGTAAAAAATTAAGCACCCGTTTCAATGAGTTTTGCAAAGAATATGGGAAAGATTTGACTTTGGCATTTGAGCCTGGTAAATTTTTGGTAAGTGAAGCCGGCGTTTTTCTAGCTAAGGTAAATGTTGTTAAACAGACTACTTCAACCGTATTTGCAAGTGTAGATTCTGGTTTCAACCATTTAATACGCCCTATGCTTTACGGTGCTACACATACTATTAAGAACATATCTAATTCTGAGGGAAGAGAACGTTATTACTCTGTTGTTGGTTATATATGTGAGACCGATACATTTGCAAGCAACAAGAGAATTAATGAAATAACTGAAGGTGATATTCTCTGCTTTAAAAATGCTGGTGCTTATTGCTTTACAATGGCCAGCAACTACAATTCTAGATTTAGACCACCAGAGGTTCTTTGGCACAAAGGCAAAGCAATTCTTATTCGCGAAAGAGAAACTTTTGATGATTTAATACGTAATCAAGTGGATATTAAAGATTTGTTCGCTGTTAAAGAAATTGCTAAAGTGAAATAAAGAACGTAAAAATGCGTTAGTTTTGGTATTGCTATTGGACTAATATCTCAAAAATCATATGAAATCGAACGCTCTTTATATTTCTAAAACGGTTTTATTCATTGCCTTTATACTTATCTCGAGCATTACTTTTGCTCAAGAGGTGAATTGGCTTTCTTGGAATGAAGCTGCAGAATTAGCTGCAACCGATAAAAATCCTAAAAAAGTATTCATAGATGTCTATACCGATTGGTGCGGATGGTGTAAGAAAATGGACAAAGACACCTTTCAAAACCCTGAAGTTGCCGCTTATATGGCAGAAAACTATTACATGGTTAAGCTAGATGGAGAAGGCAAAGAACCTATTGAATACAAAGGAAAGATTTATAAATTTGTACCCTCAGGAAGAAAAGGATATCATGAATTTGCCGCTGCCTTAATGCAAGGTCGTTTAAGTTACCCAACAACGATTTTTTTGGATGAAGAACTAAATATGTTGTCACCAGTACCTGGTTATCAAAAACCAAAGCCGTTTTTAGAAATAGCCCGTTATTTTGGTGATAATATTTATAAGGAGAAAAAATGGGACGCCTATGTTAGTAAGACAGGCAAATAAAATGCCAAATCAACAAATAAAAAAAGAGATCTTTTAGACCTCTTTTTTTTATGCATTATATTTTTTCTATCTACTATAATTCGGACTTTCCTTGGTGATAGTAACATCATGTGGATGACTCTCATTAATACCACTTGCAGTAATTTTTACAAATCTACCTGTATCTTGTAAAGTAGCTATATCCTTCGCACCACAGTAACCCATACCAGCTCTTAGACCTCCAATAAACTGATGAATACTTTCAAATAAATCTCCTTTATATGGTACACGACCTACGATACCTTCTGGAACCAACTTTTTAATATCATCTTCAACATCTTGAAAATAACGATCTTTACTACCTTGTTTCATGGCTTCCACAGAACCCATACCTCTGTATGATTTAAACTTTCGTCCTTCATAAATGATGGTTTCTCCTGGAGATTCTTTTGTACCCGCTAAAAGCGATCCCAACATAACGGTATCTGCACCAGCTGCTATAGCTTTAGGAATATCACCAGTATATCTTATTCCACCATCTGCAATAACAGGTACACCAGAGCCTTTAATTGCGGCTGCAACTTCTAACACGGCAGAGAATTGTGGAAAACCAACACCCGCAACTACACGAGTCGTACAAATTGAGCCTGGCCCAATACCAACCTTAACCGCATCTGCACCAGCTTCTACCAAATATTTGGCAGCTTCACCTGTTGCAATATTACCTACAATAACATCTAAATTCGGAAACTTATTTTTTACCGCTTTTAAAACAGCTACTACGCCTTTTGTATGACCATGGGCAGTATCGATAACAACTGCATCTACACCTGCATTAACTAAAGCTTCAGCTCTTTCTACGGCATCGGCAGTAACACCTATGGCAGCAGCAACACGTAATCTTCCGTATTGATCTTTATTGGCACTTGGCTTTTGGGTTAATTTGGTAATATCTCTAAAAGTTATTAGTCCTACCAAAGTATTATCCTTTGTTACAACTGGAAGTTTTTCGATTTTATGTTGTTGAAGTATATCTTCAGCCTCTGATAATGAAGTACCCTCTTCTGCAGTAACTAAATTTTCTGAAGTCATCACTTCAGCTATTGGGCGTTCATTATTTTTCTCGAAACGTAAATCTCTATTGGTAACAATACCTAATAATTTTCCTGCATCATCTACAATCGGAATACCACCAATACTATACTCTTTCATATTGGCCTTTGCATCTTTCACTTTAGAATGTAAAGGTAAAGTCACAGGATCTAAAATCATTCCACTTTCAGCTCTTTTCACCTTTCTTACCTTCATAGCTTGCTGCTCAATGGTCATGTTCTTATGTAGAACACCAATACCACCTTCTTGAGCCATAGCAATAGCCATTCTAGATTCCGTAACCGTATCCATAGCTGCAGATATGATAGGAACATTAATGGTAATATTTCTGGTGAATTTGGTCTGAATGTTTACATCTCTTGGAAGTACATCAGAATAGGCAGGTACTAATAATACGTCGTCGTATGTTAGACCTTCTCCTAGAATTTTATTTTGGTGGGCTTGCATAGCAATTAAGGATTTAATTGCGTGCAAAGATACTCTTTTTTTACTTAGTCAAATGAATACGGTTCATCAAGATAATACACTTATCAAGTGTTAAAATTTTAGTCCTAATCTTTTGATTTTAAAGTATTAATAACACACTATTTTTATTTATTCTAAATAAGCTTTGCAAATAACAAAGAAGGGTATTACATTTGCGCAAAAGAACACTATTTTAAGTAAGTCTAAATAAGTATAAATAAAATGAAAACCTCAATATTCCTTTTTACATTCCTATTAACTCTAGCTGTATTTGCTCAGAAACCAGCATCTACAAGCATGGATTCAATACATTTAAACGAAGTAACACTTAAAGCCAATTCTATTTTAGGGAGTAAGTTTGAAGCCAAGAACAGAACAGGTTCAGCCTATTACATTTCACCAAAAGAAATTAAGAAGTTTAATTATACAGACATAAACCGAACCCTTAGAAGTGTTCCTGGAGTAAATGTTTACGAAGAGGATGGTTTTGGACTTAGACCAAACATTAGCCTTAGAGGTACTTCTCCAGAGCGTAGCTCAAAGATTACCTTAATGGAGGATGGGGTATTAATTGCTCCAGCTCCTTACAGCTCACCATCAGCCTACTATTTCCCAACAATTGCTAGAATGCAAGCAGTAGAAATATTAAAAGGTAGTAGTCAAGTACAATACGGCCCATACACTACTGGTGGTGCCATTAATATGATTTCGACTGAGGTGCCAGACAGTTTTGGCATCTTTCTAAACTCTAGCTACGGTAGTTTTAACAGTGGTCGTTTACATACCCAATTGGGAGATAGTAAAAAGAATTTTGGATATTCTATAGAATACCTCAACTACAATTCTAACGGATTCAAAGAATTGGATAATGGTGAAAATACCGGATTTGATAAAAACGACTTGGTCGCTAAATTCAAAGTAAACACAAATCCTGAAGCTAAAATTGGTCAGGCCTTTGAATTTAAATTTCAATATTCTGATGAAATTTCCAATGAAACCTATTTAGGTCTTACCGAAGCTGATTTTTCCGCTACCCCCTTCCGTCGTTATGCAGGTTCGCAGGAAGATCAGATGAATACGAAACATCTACAATTTATGGGCACACATACCATGGCCTTTAGCTCAAATGTAAGAATCACTACAACTGCCTATTTAAATAATTTTAATCGTAACTGGTTCAAAGTAGATTATTTGACTGTAAACGGTCAACGTGAGAGTATTACTAACATTATTCAAAATCCCGAAGAGCTTTCAAGTTACTACGATATTGTTAGCGGAAATTCGAATACAGAAGCAAATGATGTCATTGCAGTAAAAGCAAATAATAGAGAATACCTTGCTACAGGAATCCAGACCAAATTGAATTACAGATGGAATACTGACAATACAGTTCACGATATAGAAGTTGGTTTACGCTACCACTATGACGAAGAAGACCGCTTTCAATGGGTTGACGACTATAGCCTTAACAACGGAACCATGGCAGTAGTAACGGCAAGACAAAGAGGTACTGATGCTAATAGAATAAGTGATGCCAGAGCTTTTTCTTCTTACGCGTTATACAAACTAAAATACAAAGAACTAACCTTGACCCCAGGCCTTCGTTATGAGAATATCAATTTAGGACAGACAAATTACGGTAGTAATGACCCAAAAAGAACAGGTGTCAATCTTTCGGAACGGGAGAACCAAGTAAATGTAATTATCCCAGGGATGGGGTTTAACTACAACTTTCAAAATATTTCTTTGTTTGGAGGCATCCACAAAGGATTCTCACCGCCAAGTAATCAAGTGGGTGAAAAACCAGAAGAGAGCGTTAATTATGAGCTAGGCACTCGCTTTTCTTATGCAGGCTTTTCAGGAGAATTTGTTGGGTTCTATAATGACTACAGTAATCTTTTAGGAAGTGACTTGGCTGCAACAGGTGGTACAGGTTCCTTAGACCAATTTAATGCCGGTGAGGTTAAAGTACAGGGAATAGAATTCTTATTGAACTATAACCCCTTAATCAACTCAGATACCTTCGCATTACCTATTACAATTGGATATACCCTTACAGATACAGAGTTCTTAAATAGTTTTGGAAGTAGTAATAGCGTTTGGGGTGAAGTCAATATTGGTGATGAACTGCCTTACCTATCCAAACACCAGTTTAACGCATCCATTAGTTTAGAACATGAAAAATTTGAAGTAAACTTTAGTGGCCGTTATAACGGCGACTTTAGAACAAAAGCAGGTGTAGGTGCTATTCCTGACAATGAGCTTGTTGCATCAAACATCGTATTGGATTTAGGCACAAAGTATCGTTATAACCAAAATATTACAATAACTATAAATGCAATGAATCTGTTAGATGAGACCTACGCGGTAGCGCGTGTACCTGCAGGACTAAGACCTGGAATTCCTTTTGGTCTTTTTGGTGGAATAGAATTAAGGTACTAATAACCCGTTTATATAAAAAAGCCTTGTCATGTACAAGGCTTTTTTTTGCTTGTTGGATTCAATATTAATGATAAGCCGAAAATAATTCTGTCGCTTTATTGTAAGCCGCTTCAAAAACCATCCAGTTCACTCCCGTGTCTGCCTTTTGAGCTGTAAAATAGGAAAGCATTTTTTCGGTGGGCATATTTCCAGTTAACTCATCTTTGGCCATTGGGCAACCTCCAAAACCTTGAACGGCACCATCGAACCTACGGCAACCTGCTTGGTAAGCTGCATCCACCTTTTCATGCCACTTCGTGGGTGTAGTATGCAAATGGGCACCAAATTCGATATTCGGGTATTTTGGAATAAGGTTGGAAAACAAATAATTTATAGTTTCGGAATCAGAGGTACCAACAGTATCCGAGAGGGACAAAATTTTCGCACCCATATTGGATAACTTCTCAGTCCACTCCCCTACTATTTCAACATTCCAAGGATCACCGTATGGGTTACCGAATCCCATCGATATATAAGTCACCACCTCTTTATTTGCAGCATCTGCCAAATTAAAAATCTCTTGTAACGTTTCTACAGATTGCGCTATGGTCTTGTGGGTATTCCGCATTTGAAAATTTTCTGAAATAGAAAAAGGAAATCCCAAATACTCTATTTCTGGATTTGAAACCGCATCCTCGGCACCTCTGACATTCGCAACAATAGCCAGTAATTTTGTCTTAGTTTCCGATAGGTCTAGATTTGACAGAACCTCTGCCGTATCGACCATTTGGGGTATTGCTTTAGGAGATACAAAACTTCCGAAATCTAAAGTATCAAAGCCACAACCCAATAATGATTGTAAATACCTTACTTTTTCATTTGTAGGTATAAAATCCTTTATGCCTTGCATAGCATCTCTAGGGCATTCTACTATTTTAATTTTTGAATCGGACATTATGTAAAAATACAAACTCAAATTAAGTAAGACTTAATTATACAAGAAATAAGCTATCCGAAAAATAAAAAAATAGCTATCCCTAGAAAGACAGTAATTTGAACCCACTTAAGAACAAATCCTGTTTTTTTATTCCCTGTCAAAAACGTTGAAATACTACCTGATAATAAAGCGATACCGCTAAATACTATAGATGAAATCATAATAAAAAGAAGTCCTAAAACATAAAATTGAATAATAGTACTTATACTATCCGAGAATAAGAACCCTGGGAAAAAAGCTAGAAAAAAGATAGTCACCTTAGGGTTTAAAACATTCATTATAAATCCTTGTCGAAATAAACTACTTATACTTTTAACCTGTTTATTTTCAGTTTCAATTGAAATAGAATTTCCTCCTCTATAAACTGAAATTGCCAAATACACCAAGTATACCGCACCAAAAATTTTAATTAAAGTAAATATGGTTGGATTATTTTTTATAACCGCCGAAATCCCAAATGCCAATAAAGTAGTATGTACCAAACAACCTGTCATTAGACCAGCTACTACAGTAAGACCAAATTTGCGACCATTAGTAATACTTTGTATAAGTACAAAAATATTATCGGGCCCTGGTGACAGCGCCAAAGCAAAAGTAGCCATTGAGAACGCTAACAAGATTTCGTAGTTCAAATGAGAAATTAGTTGGTTAAGGACATAAAGTACAAATTACCATTATTTACACCTATATTTAATATCTTGTTCAAAAATAATAAAATCATGAAAATTAAAGCGCTCGTTTTTCTAATCAGTATTTCATTCATGGCAAATGCTTTTGCCTCATCAAATGAAACTACAAATTCACCAACAATGATCAAGGCAGACAGCCTATTAAGGCATGTAGTTCTTTTTAAGTTTAAAGAAGGAACCACCAAATCACAAATAAAAGAAGTCGAAGATGCTTTTAGCGCTTTACCTTCAAAAATTGAACAAATAAAAGGATATGAATGGGGATTGAACAATAGCCCTGAAGGATTAGAAAAAGGTTTCACACATGCGTTTTTTCTAACTTTTGAAAGCGAAAAAGACCGTGCTACTTATTTACCTCACCCAGACCACAAAGCTTTTGGTGCAGTATTAACTCCATATTTAGATGATGTTTTAGTAATTGATTATTGGACCAATCAATAATTAAAAAAACAATCTGATTATACAGATAAAAGCCTTTGTACTACTAAAATGTACAAAGGCTTTTATTATGCATGCAATTCAAGTTTGTAAATCAACAATCACTTAATAGTATTGATTTCCTCTTAATTACTCACTTTTTCTAATAGTGCTTTATTAATTTTCTTCACTAATCCTGGTCCTTCATATACAAAGCCTGTCCACAATTGAATTAAATCTGCACCTGCCTCTAATTTCTCAATAGCATCTTCCGCAGAATGAATACCACCTACCCCAATAATAGGAAACGATTTATTACTCTTTTCTGCCAAAAACCTAATTACCTCGGTACTTCTGTTCTTTAAAGGCGCGCCACTTAGACCACCTGCTTCCTCAATTAAAAGCGCATGAGATTTTAAATTTTCTCTTGAGATAGTTGTGTTTGTAGCAATTACTCCATCAATCTTAGTAGTATCAACAATTTCAATAATATCTAATAACTGACTATCAGTTAAATCTGGCGCTATTTTCAGTAGAATTGGCTTACGAATGGTTTTCTTTCTCGTACTTAGTTTAGAGTTTTCTAATTGCAATTCATTTAATAACGCCATAAGCGGTTCTTTGTCTTGCAACTCGCGTAAACCAGGTGTGTTGGGCGAACTAACATTGACCACAAAATAGTCTACATGGTCAAATAAAGCATCGAAACATATTAAGTAATCTTTAATTGCCTCGTTATTTGGAGTAACCTTATTCTTACCAATATTACCCCCGATTAAGACCCTATGTTCTTTTTTTAATTTTTCGGCTGCCTCAAAAACCCCATGGTTATTGAAGCCCATTCGATTAATAATGGCGTGATCAGCTTTTAATCGAAATAATCTTTTCTTCGGATTGCCATCTTGTGGTTTTGGAGTTAGAGTTCCTATTTCAACAAATCCGAATCCAAAATCCGACAATTCGTTATAGAGCACCGCATTTTTATCAAACCCAGCTGCTAACCCTACTGGGTTTTTGAATTTTAGGCCAAATAACTCACGCTCCAAACGTTTATCCTCTATTAAAAACATAGATTTAAAAAGACCAGATAATCCAATCTTTGACAAAAATTTAATGGTAGAAAAACTTATGTAGTGAACTTTTTCTGGGTCGAAAAGAAACAAAATAGGTCTAATAAGAAGCCTGTACATTTATATATTTTAGATTCCCAAAAATACAAAAGTGTATTTGAAAAAAGTGCGAAATACGTTATCTGTTTTCGTTGTTCGTACTATCTGAATAAATTGTAGGGGTAACAATGAATGGTGAGCGAGAAGCTTCTTTACAAAGATTACGATATAATTCATATTGTTTTGAATTAAACAAAGTCAACATTCTTTTATCAATCATTGTTTGAACTCTAGCCATACTATCCATTACACTTTTATATTTATCCGCTAATTGGCTCAACTCCTTAACATTACTTTGCGGATGTCGACTCTTTACGTTCTGCAACTCATTATTCAATAAATCATTTCGATACTTCAATTCTGCACTAAAACTCACCAATTTTTCATGTTGCATCTCATTTAACTGAAATACATCAGAAATTATTGAATCATTAGTTAGACCCACACCAAGTATACAATCTGCTTGTGCGTAGGTCTTATTTAGAAGAAAAAAGGAACTAAACACCACCAACAATCTAAATGTATTCATCATCTTATTTATCAAATCTTACATTTACTAAATTACGATATATAACCCTATTTTTGATGAAATCATTTTTACCATGCAACATATCATTGACCGTTTTATTGGTTATGTTACTATTGACACACAAAGCGATTCATCATCAGAGACTACACCAAGCACTGAAAAACAGTGGAATTTGGTAAATAAATTGGCAGAAGAGCTCCGTTCAATTGGCTTAGAAGATGTTTCTATTGATGACAATGCCTACATTATGGCAACTTTGCCTTCAAACGTAGATTACGAAGTACCCACTATCGGTTTTATTTCTCATTTTGATACTTCTCCTGATTTTTCTGGCACAAACGTAAAACCGAACATTATTGAAAATTATGATGGTAATGATATTGTGCTAAATGAGGAAAAGAACATAATTCTATCTTCTTCATACTTTCACGATTTATTACAATATATAGGACAAACATTGATTACTACGGATGGAACTACCTTGTTAGGTGCAGATGACAAAGCAGGTATAACCGAAATAGTAACTGCTATGGAATATTTGGTGAAACACCCAGAAATAAAACACGGAGCTATTCGTATTGGCTTTACACCAGATGAAGAAATTGGTAGAGGGGCTCACAAATTCGATATAGAAAAATTTGGCGCAAAATGGGCATACACTATGGATGGAAGCCAAATTGGTGAATTGGAATATGAAAACTTCAATGCAGCCAGCGCAAAAATTACAATTAATGGTAAAAGCGTACACCCAGGTTATGCAAAAGGCAAAATGGTAAATGCCGTACTAATTGCAAATCATATAATTGCTGATTTACCACGACATGAAATACCAGAGGAAACCGATGGAAGAGATGGCTTTTTTCATGTACATACTGTACATGGTGAAATTGAAAATGCCTCTATTGAATTGATTATTAGAGATCACGACCTACAGCGATTTAATGAACGAAAAGAATTATTGAAAGTATTGGTCAAAAAATACAATCACAAATATGATGATTGTATTTCCTTAGAACTAAAGGACCAATATTTTAATATGAAAGAGAAAATAGAGCCCGTTTACCATATTGTAGAAATAGCAAAAAAAGCTATGGAAGATATTGGCATTAAGCCAATAATAAAACCCATTAGAGGCGGAACCGATGGTTCTCAATTAAGCTATATGGGACTACCATGCCCAAATATTTTTGCCGGCGGCCATAACTTTCATGGCAAATATGAATATGTGCCTGTTGAGAGTATGCAAAAAGCAGTGGAAGTTATTATTAGAATTTGTGAATTAACAGCTCATCAATAATATTCGTGGATAAGCCAGAAAAAATAGAACGGTTCTACAATGAAAATCATCAATTTAAAGATGGTGTTCATGAACTAAGACTGTTAGTTTTAAAATGCGGATTAATAGAAACCTTTAAATGGAGCTTTCCAACATATACTTTAGATAATAAGAATATAGTTGCCATCTGCAAATTTAAATCTCATTTTGGCATCTGGTTTTTCAATGGGGTATTTTTGAGTGATCCAACGAAAATTCTAGAGAATGCCCAAGAAGGTAAAACCAAAGCGATGCGGCATTGGAAATTTAAATCGTTAGATGAAATTGATAAAACTACGGTACGTGAATATATTACTGAAGCTATCGAAAATCAAAAGAAAGGGTTGCATTTAAACCTGATTAGAAAGACGAACGACAAACTCATTCTACCTTCCCAATTCTCTTCAGTTTTTAAAAAAAATTGTGAACTCAGAAACGCTTTTCAAAGTTTAACCCTCGCAAAACAAAGAGAATATGTCGAATATATTGAAACTGCTAAACAAGAGAAAACTAAACTATCAAGACTAAACAAAGCCATACCTCTCATTTTAGAAAAAAAGGGTCTTAACGATAAATACCGTTAAAACCCACTACATTTTTCTACATATAAGGTAGTTTCCAGCCATTTTGATAATTAGCTTTGATAAGTTCATTTGCAGAAGAATCTGTAAATTGTCCTTTCTCTTTATCCCAATAAACTCTATTACCTGTTTTATAAGCAACATTACCCATGTGTGAAACTACTGCCGCATCATAACCGACTTTTAAAGGAGCTGTCAAAATTGAATTATCTCTACTTTTAACTGCATCTATAAAGTTTTTAGTATGTAAATCTAGGCCACTAATTCCTTCGTTTCCATAAGACAAAGCCTCCATCTTGGGTATACCTTCTTTACCCCAGCCTTGAAATTCCTTTTCTGGTATTACTTCCCATCCGCTTCTATCTAAAACCAATGTTCCATTATTACCTATGAAAGCTATACCATGGTTTCTGCCATAATTACCACCATCAATACCTGTGGCATGTTCCCAAAGAATTGAGAACCCTTCATATTCATAAACAGTTTGCAATGTATCTGGTGTTTCAGACGCATCGTCAGGATATGCAAATTTTCCACCCAATGCCATTACAGATTTTGGATAACCAGCTTTCATACCATAAAGTGCATAATCCATTAAGTGTACCCCCCAATCTGTCATTAATCCGCCAGCATAATCCCAAAACCACCTAAAGTTAAAATGAAATCTATTTGCATTAAAAGGTCTTGATGCAGCTGGCCCAAGCCACATGTTGTAATCTACCCCGTTTGGTGTAGCAGAATCTGCCGCAACTGGCACAGGTTTCATCCAACCTTGGTAAGCCCATGCCTTAGCTAATCTTATTTCACCAAGAGCACCCGAGTGCACATATTTGATTGCATCAACAAAATGTGGCTGACTACGTTGCCATTGCCCAATCTGAACCATTCGATCACTACTTTGCACACCATAAAGCATTATATCAGCTTCTTGTATAGAGTTAGCTATTGGTTTTTCACAATACACATCTTTACCAGCCTGTAACGCATCGGTCAATTGTAAACAATGCCAATGATCCGGAGTACCTATAATGACAACATCAATATCTTTATTTTCAAGTAATTTTCTATAGTCACCATACCATTTCGGCTTTTTAATACCCGCCTTTTCTAAATCGGCGGTTCTTTCTTTTAAAACATTCTCGTCAACATCACATAAAGCGATTACATTGATTTCACTCATTTTAAGAAAAGAAGATAAATCAGAAAAACCCATTCCATTACATCCAACCAAACCAACATTAATGGTGTCATTTGCTCCCACTTTTTTCCGCATCATGGACAATAATTCCATCGGAAATACAAATGAAGCTCCTGTCATTACTAATCCGGCTGTCCCTTTTCTAATAAAACTTCTTCTATTTTGTAGCATAGCATTATTTAGTTTTACTAAATATACCGCTTTTAGGCTAAAAAAAAACACCGATGTTTCCATCGGTGTTTTTTATATGAAATATAAAAATTTATTTTTCTGGAGCGTTTAATTTAACGCTCATTTCCATGGATATGGCAGATCTATCAAATTTTAATTTCCCTGCCATTGTCTCCAACACGCAAGAAGAATCTTTTTCATTTAAATCTACTACCTTTCCGTGCAGACCACTTTTGGTAATAACACGATCACCACGTTTTAACTCTGCCGAAAATTTCTTTTCATCCTTCTGTCTTTTCATTTGAGGTCTAATCATAAAAAAATATGCGACCACAAAAATCAAAATCATCGGAAGAAACTGCCCTATATCACCCATTTTTGGTATATCTGTATTTATATTTATTTAACAGGTCCTAGTGGAGCTGCTCCTTTTGGATTAACAAAAGCTTTAATCCTCAAAATTTCAGAACCTTTTTCTGTATTCGCTGTAACCGTAATTGTTTTGGTTACTTGATTTTGACCAGAACCATTGAAATTAACTCTCAATTCACCAGTCTCACCTGGTGCAATAGGATCTTTTGGTGGGTTAGGTACAGTACAACCACAACTACTTTTTGCATCTGTAATAATTAGTGGTGCATTACCCGTATTTGTAAACATGAAAACTGTTTCTTGAGGTGTTCCTTGCTCAATTGTACCAAAATCGTGTTCTGCCTTTTCAAAAGACATTACAGGCACTGCTTTTGCAGCCTCATCTCTTACTGCAGCCTCTGCTACGTTATCTGTTTTGATTTTACTTGATGCATTATCCTTACAAGAGGTAAACGCTACCATTGATACTAGACCAACAATTAGAACTATTTTTTTCATACTATTATGATTTATCAATTAATTGTAAAATTATAAAATATTTTTATAACAGACCCCTACCCATTTTGTTAAGCTTTCCTTCTGCCTTATATTCTTTTGTAAGTTTATCTAAAATACCATTTATAAAAATGCTGCTTTTTGGAGTTGAGTACTCTTTTGCTATCTCTAAATACTCATTTATAGTTACTCTTTCTGGTATTGATGGGAAGTGTAACAATTCGCAAATTGCCATTTTTAATAAAATACTATCTATCTCGGCAATACGATCTTTATCCCAATTTGGTGTTTTACCCTCAATTTCCTTTTCTAAAGCTTCATTTTTCAATAAAGTTCTAGAAAGTAGTTGCAAGGCATATTGCATATCATCATCATCTTTCATTAGAGTAGGCAGAAAATATGACTCAGGATGTACCTGTTTTGCTTTTTTCAAATGCTTCAACACAAAGGTATTCACAATTGGAATATCATCTACCCATGTTAATTTATCGTCTTCGAAATAGTCGTAAATTTTTTCATTCGGTGCAATAATTGTCTTGAACAAGGTCATTACCAATTCCTTATCTGAAGCATAATCGCTTTCTGGCTTAGACATGTACTCTTGATATGCTTCACTCTCTATTATCTCTTTATAGATAAGTTTCACATATTCTTCATTCAAGTACCAATTATCAAGCTTTCTATGATTAAGTTCTTCAGTCAACTTAGTATTATCTACCATTTGTAGCAACAATCTGTTTTGAATAAACTTGTTTGGGTTTGGAAATTCTTGCTTCTTATCGGTAATGTATTTATTAGCAGCGAGAGAAATTTGGTCTGCAGCCCTTTTCTGTATTTCTACAAAAAGACTTAACCATAATAAATAAAGCGTATAGGTGTTCTCTATGCTTGCTTTTAAAAACTTCTCTTGTTTTTGCAAGGAATCATCCTTGGATTGAATTAGGGCGTATATGCTCTGCATTACTTTAACCCTAATGTGCCTTCTTGTAAGCATTTTAAAGAACTTTTTTAAATAAATTAATAATTAAAGCTGCAAAGGTAAGTATCTATTTAAAGGGTCACAATAGCAATCGTATTTATCTTAGCTTATTTATAACATATGGTTTTAGGGCAAAAAACTATCTTTGATCAAAGAATAGTTATAATCTTCTTTTTTTAACAACCTATGAAAGAACTTAAGCACCTTAATAAATACTTCAAGAAATATCGGCTTAAACTTTTTCTAGGAATCATTATCACTGTCGTAGCAAGGCTATTTCAATTGGTTATGCCTTCTTATGTTAATAAATCTATATCTGTAGTTGAAAGATATATTTCTGCTGAAATAGCGAAATCGACAGCGCAAGAACTACTTTTAGAATACATTCTTATAATAGTTGGAGCTGCTTTACTATCAGGATTTTTCACTTTCTTAATGCGGCAGACTATTATCAATATTTCTAGATATATTGAGTATGATCTTAAAAACGAAATTTTCGACCACTATCAAAAGTTAAGCCTCAACTTCTATAAGAAAAATAGAACGGGCGATTTAATGAACAGAATAAGTGAAGATGTAAACGAGGTGCGTATGTATGCTGGCCCAGCAATAATGTACGGTATACAAACGCTTACTTTATTCGCATGTTTAATTCCTTTAATGTTTATAAAAGCGCCTACCTTAGCCGCGTACACGTTATTACCACTACCAATATTATCGGTATTAATTTATCAAATTAGTAAGGTTATACATAAAAGAAGCACCATAGTTCAGCAATATTTATCAACCTTATCTACGTTTACACAAGAAGTGTTCTCAGGGGTTTCTGTAATTAAAGCTTACGCCTTAGAACCGCAGACAAATGATGAATTAGTAACTCTTGCAATAGATGGAAAAGAAAAGAGTGTAAATCTTGCAAAAATAAATGCATGGTTCTTTCCTCTTATGATTTTGTTGATTGGTATTAGTAATATTTTGGTGATTTACATTGGTGGCAAACAGTATTTAGCGGGTGAAATAAGCGTAGGCCTTATTGCAGAATTCATTTTGTATGTAAATATGCTTACTTGGCCAGTTGCTATTGTAGGTTGGTTAACTTCTATTGTTCAGCGAGCGGCAGCGAGCCAAGAAAGAATTAATGAATTTTTGAACGTTGCACCAGAATTAAAAAACACCCCTACTTACAATCATAAGGTTAAAGGAAAAATAGAATTTAAAAATGTTGGCTTCACGTATGAAGATACCGAGATTACTGCATTAAGCAATTTATCTTTCACTATCAAAGAAGGGGAAACAATAGCTATTCTTGGAAAAACCGGATCAGGTAAATCGACTATTTTAGATTTAGTTGCTCGACTATATGACACCACATCAGGAGAAATCTTAATAGATGATGAACCTATAAAGCACTTTGACCTAACTAATTTAAGAGAATCTATAGGCGCCGTTCCACAAGATGCTTTTCTGTTTTCTGATAGTATCAAGAACAATATAAAATTCGGCAAAGAAGATGCAACTGATGAAGAAATTATCAATATTGCCAAAGATGCCGTCGTTCATGAAAATATTATAGGGTTTTCAAAAAAATATGACACCGTATTAGGAGAACGAGGAATTACCCTTAGTGGAGGTCAAAAACAACGCGTCTCAATTGCTCGTGCACTAATTAAAAACCCTAAAATATATTTGTTCGATGACTGTCTTTCTGCTGTAGATACTGAAACTGAAGAGGAAATATTGAATAATCTAAAAAAAGCCTCTGAGAATCGAACTACACTAATTGTAAGTCACCGAGTCTCATCTGCTAAAAATGCTAATAAAATACTGGTTTTAGAAGATGGAAAACTAATTCAAGAAGGCACACATGAAGAATTAAATAGCAAGGCTGGCTATTACAAAGAGCTTTACCACAAACAACTTTCAGAGAAAGAAAATTAGAAAATTGTTGTTGGATAGGGTTTTTTTTTCCATTTTTGATAGTATAACGACACTAAACATAAGAAATGAGCGAAAGAGATTTATCAGATCAGGAAGAAATTCACTCCAAAGTTTTACGCGCTGGCAGAAGGACTTATTTTTTTGATGTAAGAAGTACCAAAGCTGGTGATTATTACCTTACGATAACTGAAAGCAAAAAATTCACACACGATGATGGATCTTTCCATTATAAAAAACACAAGATTTATCTATATAAAGAAGATTTTGAAGCCTTTAAGGAAAATGTGGAAGAAATGATGGATTTCATCATTAATGAAAAAGGTTCTGAAGTAATATCTGAAAGACATCAAAAAGATTTCAAAAAAGAGGAAACAGAGGTTGAACAAGAAACAGAGAACACTTCAACAGGTACCACTAGTTTTACTGATGTAAGCTTTGAGGACATCTAATTAAAAGTATATTTTTAATAATAACCAAAACGACCCTTATCACCAAGGGTCGTTTTTTTATATACTTAATTGGTACAATCCTTTTTTAAAGGCATTGTAATTACAATGCCTTTTAACGTAGAACGAATTTAATGAGTAATATGTTAAAAACTATGAGCGACCCTATACTCAAAAGGGCTATTTCCATATTATGTAAAAACGAAATAAATATAAAAAGAGGGAGTAAATAGATAGGAAAAAGAATCAGACTAAATGCAAACCTAAAAGTACCCATAAATTCAGCTTCAGGCACTTTTGGTTTTAGCCAAAAACGCCATAGCAAAACAACAGGAAAATTCAATATACAAAACAGCAATTTTGATAGATTGAATTTTTCTCTTTCGGAAGGTGCTTCGCTAGTACTATTTATTACTGATTTTGAATATGATTGAACTGTTTCGTTTACCAACACAGGATTAAGAAAGCTCACATTTTCATTCATTAACCTACTAACCGTTGCCTCATAATGTTCATCATTTGGAATATGACTTGTTAGTTTTTTTAAACTCGAAGAAACTATATCTTTTATTGATTGACTAGATTTATTAACATCATCTAAATCAAAGAGGCTTTTGGCTGAAATAGATTTACCGTAATGAACTGCAACTTCATCAGGAAAATGAGCTGCATTTTTATAATTTAATCCTACTGGTACTAATTGTATATCCAATTCAGGATAAAGTTCAAAGCTCCTTAAAATAATTCTTGTAAAACCTTTGCTTAAGGGCCTAACCCTTCGTTGAAGATTATGATTAGCTTCTGGGAAAATAACTAGCGCTTCTCCTCTATTTAATATTTCAGAACAAGTATCGAAAATCAGGTTATTATTGACCAAGGTTTCTCTACCATCTCTAATTCTGTAAATAGGTAACATCCTGAAGTATGAAAAAATTCGATTCAACCAAGAACTAGAGAATACGTCTGCACGCGTTAAAAAGAAAGGCTTTCGTTGGCAGTCTGTTGCTATTAGTAAAACATCAATTAAAGCACTTTGATGGTTAGGCAGAAATAAAACAGGTTTATCCGTTGGTATATTGTGAAGTCCTGTAATTACTATTTTTTTATGATAGGTATAAAGTCCGGTCTTCACCACCAACTTAACTATCGAATATATAAAACGGCTCACGCTATAGTTTCTTTAGTAATAGGTTTACCATTCCACAATGCAGCCAAAATCAGTCCGGAAACGATATGCCAAATTCCCCAAAAAGCGGCAAGTAATGCCATTCCTCCCAATCCGTCAAAAAACGTAAAAATCAATAATAAACCTAAGCCCGAATTCTGTATTCCTGTTTCAATAGTAATTGACCTGATACTATCTTCTGGTAGTCGAAATAACTTACCAACACTGTAACCTGTTGAAAAAGAAATAAGATTATGGATTAAAACAATCCAGAAAACATAAACAATATATTCCTTGAAAATATCGAGGTTATTATACAAAGCGATAAAGACTAAACATATAAAAAAGAGCAGAGAAACCACTTTTAATCTTTTTGCTAATTTCATCGCTAAAACAGGATGGCTGTAGTTGACATACATACCTAAAATTAAAGGTAAACCTAATAGCAGCGATACAAGTTTGAACATTTCAACAGGCGAAATAGAAATCTCTTGAATCAAATTTGAACTTGGCGTATACAGCATTGACCAGAAATGAAAATTCAACGGTGTCATTACAATAGCCAAAAGCGTGGCGATAGCGGTAAGACTAACCGATAATGCCGTATTTGCCTTAGAAAGGTATGAGATAAAATTAGAAATATTACCACCAGGGCAGGCAGCTACCATGAACATGCCTAAAGCGATACTTGGTAATGGTTCTATAAAAAGAATTAAAAAATAGGTTACCGCTGGCAGCAAAATAAACTGACTAAAAAGACCTAAAATTATTGCTTTTGGCTTTAACAATAAGGGCTTAAAATCTTTAATCGATATCTCTAAAGCGACACCGAACATTACCAAACCCAATACTAGGTTCAAAACCCATAGGGAACCTGCATCAAAATTAATATGAACGTTATCTAAAAGGTTTTCAGTCAATAAACTAAGAAATTTTTAATCCGTTAGGTACTTTCATTTGTGGTTTAATTAAAACCACTGAATTTCCTTCAACAGCACCCAATATAAGACATTCACTCATAAAATTGGCTATTTGCTTAACTGGAAAATTGACTACTGCAACAACCTGCATTCCTAAAAGTTCATCTTTTTCATATTTATCTGTAATCTGAGCAGAAGTTTTTTTTATACCTATGTCATCTCCAAAATCAATATGTAATTTATAGGAAGGATTTCGAGCTTCAGGAAAATCTAAAACATCGACTACCGTTCCTGTCCTCATATCAATATTACAAAACTGGGCCCAAGAAATAGTATCGCTCATTTAATCATATTAAGTTTTTCTATTAAATCTCTTGGAACATTACCAGCATACATTCCGTATGCGTCAACCAGTAGTCCTTTCTCACCAGTAGTAGTTTCTATAACATACAATATAGTATTATCGTCTGGGTTACTCATACCTTCAAATCGATAAAACTTAATTACATCTAATTCAGTTGCTTTATGAATACGTTTCTTATGTTTATGTTCAACACCTGCATTACATAAGTTAAAATCTGCCGTGTACCCTTCCTTTTGTAAATCTTGTATTGCAATAGAAAGCGATGAATATGAATTTTTCATATAATTGATTTTAAGAGTCTATTGAAATTAGTAAATGTTATAATCAATTACAAGGCTTTTTAATTTCTTAACTTAGTAACATTAAATTTAAAACTATATGTCAAGAACCGAAAGCAATATGTTGGCTTTAGGCACCATAGCACCAGAATTCAGCTTATTAGATACGGTAAGTCAAAAAACGATGAATCTGCACACTCTAAATGGAGAAAAAGGAACGGTGATCATGTTTATTTGTAATCATTGCCCGTTTGTTATACATGTAAATCCGGAAATTACCAGATTATCAAAAGATTATCAAAATAGAGGTATAGGTTTTATTGCAATTTCAAGTAATGATGTTGAAAATTATCCGGAGGATGCGCCACATTATATGAGAATTAAGGCAAAAGCTGAAAATTATACATTTCCTTATTTATATGATGAACACCAAGAAGTTGCAAAAAAATATGATGCTGCGTGTACGCCAGACTTCTTTCTTTTTGATGATGAATTAAAGCTAGTTTACAGAGGTCAATTAGACGATTCTAGACCAGGTAATGGGCAACCTTTAAATGGAAAGGACCTTAGAGATGCTTTAGATCAATTATTATCCGGAAAAAAAAATGATTCTCTTCAAAAGCCTAGCATAGGCTGTAATATTAAATGGAAACCTCAAGTTTGATTTGAAATCATTTTGAAAAAAGCATATTTCGTACAGAAGAATGAAAAGCACCATTAAATTTGAACCATTAGTTCCGCTACTGTATGATGACTACATAAAAATAGGCACTACAGCGTATAACCAGCATTACAGGCACCTTTGGCCAAACGGTGATACATCAACCTATATTGAAAATAGTTTCACCAAAGAGGTTCTATTAAAGGAAGAGAAAGATGAAAATACTGCTCTTTATCTACTAAAAATGAAAGATGATTATGTAGGTATTTTAAAAATCACCTTAGACATGGCCATTGCCAAATTAAATAAATCAGAAGCTCTTTATTTAGATAAAATTTACATTCAAAACGAATTTACAGGATTAGGTATCGGAAGAGAAACTCTTAAATTCATAGAAATCAAGGCAAGAGAGCTTTCGAAAAAAGCAATATTTTTAGGCGCTATGCAAAATGGTCCTGCCCTATCTTTCTATTTAGCAAATAATTTTTCTATTATCGATACCACTAAAGTTCCATTTAAAAATGTCATTGAGAAAGAAAAACCAATGTTTATATTACTAAAGGAAGTTTAATTCCAAAAAAAACTACCATCCATTTCTAACAGCTAAATTCTTGATATGTGCAAAATGATGGTTACTATGCCAAGCGTATTTACCTAAATTTTCTGCCACTGATACATTAGTATTTCCTTCTGGATGAATGTAATATTTTTTGAAATCTTCTGATGAAATACCCTTTAATAGATAGACTAGCTTTGCGTGCAATGCAGTAAGATAATTTAAAGATAATTCTATCGGAGCTGTTTTGGCGTCGAACATTTCGCTCCAATCTTTTTCATAATAGGCTTTAATTAAAGGGCTATTCTCCGTTAAGGCCCATTTAAAACGGGTGTAACTATGATGGTGACTATCAGCTAAGTGATGAATTACTTGTCGAACAGTCCATCCTCCATCCCTATACGGGGTTTCTAATTGCGCTTCAGAAAATACACTAACAAGGTTCGACAACCTTGCTGGCAGGGCATCCAATACATTAATCCATTCTTTTATATCTTCTTCTGAAATCTCCACTGGGCAACTAAAATGCCCAATCGGGTATCTTAACTTTTCTAATTTTTCCATAAACTAAAAGTAAAAATTTTAATAGACTTTTAACCAAAAACCTTTACACGAGGACTAATAATCTAGTAATTTTATAGGATATAATATTTTAATTAAAAATCATACAAATGGCAACAATACGATTAGGAGATAAGGCTCCAGATTTTACCGCAGATAGTTCAATGGGAACTATTAATTTATACGATTATTTAGGCGATAGTTGGGGAATTTTATTCTCGCATCCTGCTGATTTCACACCTGTTTGCACAACAGAGTTAGGAACAGCCTCTAAATTCAAAAACGAATTTGACAAAAGAAACGTAAAAATGCTAGCCCTTAGTGTTGATGGTGCAGCGTCGCATGCAGAGTGGATCAAGGATATCAATGAAGTTCAAAATACCACGGTTAATTTTCCTATTATAGCCGATGAAGATAAAAAAGTGTCTCATTTATATGATATGATTCACCCAAATGCAGACAACAATTTAACGGTACGTTCGGTATTTATCATTGCACCAGACAAAAGTGTAAAACTTACATTGACATACCCAGCTTCGACAGGAAGAAATTTTTATGAATTATTAAGAGTTATAGATTCTTTACAACTTACTGCATACCATAAAGTTGCTACACCAGCAAACTGGGAACATGGTAAAGATGTTGTGGTTAGCCCTGCTATATCAACTGCCGATGCAAAAGAAATGTTTACTAAAGGAGTTACCGAAATAAAACCTTACTTGAGAATGACGCCAGACCCTACTGCATAGGCCTAAAAACGAGTTCATGCTCAAGATGTTAGAGTCTAATTCTTAACATTAAGATAACCTGTAAGAATTTAAGATATTTAATAAAAAAAAACTATCTTCGCGCTTTAATTAATATTTAATTTTTCTATTATGAGTAAAGGGACAGTAAAATTCTTCAATGATTCCAAAGGTTATGGTTTTATCACTGAAGATGGTTCAAACGAAGATCATTTTGTACACATTTCTGGCTTAATCGATGAAGTTCGAGAAGGTGATGTTGTGGAATTTGAACTACAACAAGGTAAAAAAGGATTAAACGCCGTTAATGTGAAGGTAATTGACTAGGTAACGATTTAACTTTTTTATAGTATAAAACCCGAACCAATGGTTCGGGTTTTTTTATGCTTTATCTTAAAAATTTAAAAATTTGTTCAACAACAACGCAACCATTTAGGAGATTGACTATCTAATTGTTAAACATATTAAAGTTCCCCGACTTTACTGTACAACCTATGAACACATTTTTCACTGTATTTCTAATTTTAATTATCGTGAATATTGCCTTACTATTGGCTGGCTTTACAGCCCGTAAAAAATAATAGTGGAAAATACCATTTACGACAGTTAAAATATATTTACACAAAAAAACACCCCCATCATCACGATAAAGGTGTTGCTCTTTTATTAGAATAAATTATTATTTATCCTACTTTCATTAATTCTACATCAAATATTAATGTAGCATTTGGTGGAATTACCCCTCCAGCTCCTGCTGAACCATATGCTAAATCTGATGGAATTACAAAACGTGCTTTATCACCAACTTTTAAAAGTGAAATTCCCTCATCCCAACCTGGAATAACCTGACCAATACCTAACTGAAAATCTATTGGTGAATTACGCTTATAAGAAGAGTCAAATACATCTCCTGATAAAAGTGAACCTTCGTAGTGAACAGATACTTGTTTACCCTTTTCAGCTTTAGCACCATTACCTTTCTGAATCATCTTATATCGAAGTCCAGATGCGGTAGATTCAAAACCAGCAGCTACTTTATCAAGTTCGGCTTCTTGCTTTGCTTTATCTGCAGCTAAACGAGCCTCACCAGAAGTATTAAAATTTTCAAAAGCCTTAACAGCATCCCAATTTTGGGCATCATCACCTACTCTAACTATCTCTAAAGATTCAATTAAATCTTCCTGTGCTATTTCATCAACAACCCCTTGACCAGCAGTTACATGACCGAAAACGGTATGTTTATTATCTAACCATGGCGTTGGAACGTGAGTTATATAAAATTGACTACCATTGGTGCCAGGGCCAGAGTTTGCCATAGAAAGTACACCTGGTTTGTCATGCTTTAATTCAGGATGAAATTCATCATCAAATTTATACCCTGCATCTCCAGTTCCTCTTCCTAGTGGACAACCACCTTGAATCATAAAATCTGGAATCACTCTATGAAATTTCAGCCCATTATAAAAAGGCTCACCTTTACTTTTTGCACTATTCTCTTTATTCCCTTCTGCAAGAGCCACGAAATTACCTACCGTACCTGGAGTTTTTTCATGGGTTAATTTTACTAATATTTCACCTTTGTTAGTATTAAACTTGGCGTAAATTCCTTCTTCCATTTTACTATTTTTAAATATCTGACAAAGGTAAAGAAATTTAACGATTTGAGTGTTTCACCAATCTCAATATGCTCATAATTACCTACTAAAAGGAGATAAGCCAATTTATAGACACTTCTATCGACTAGAATAATTTATTCTTAAGAATATGACGTTTTTTGCTTACTGACATAATACGTTTAAATTTTTATGCCTGTTAAAAAGCGCATTTACCAAATAGATTTACTACGATTTGTTACCGCTGTCGGTATTATGTTGGTCCTCTATCTTTATAGAGAATTGAAAGCTGAAAAAATTAAGTTTCTTGGAACTTGCAGGTGAGTGGATAAAGTATTGCGCTGTTTTTATTGACTTATTTTTCATCATCAGTGGTTTTGTTATTGCACTTTCTGTATCAAATAAATCTGTTCCCTACTTTTTCAAATCTAGAGTGGTACGTTTATTTTCCGTGTATTGGCTTTGTGCATTCATCACCTATATGGTTACGGTCTTCTTCGGAGCTCCCAGATTTCATGCCACATTTGGTCTATTTTTATTCAATTTGACATTGCTACAAGATTTTTTCCATATAGAACGTTTGGATGGAGCCTACTGGACCATGTTGGTAGAATTAAGGTTTTATGCACTTGCACTTGGCTTTCTAAATACTACACCGTTACAAGAAAATAAAAATATCTACAATTGCATATAAATATGACTAGCGTTATCAGGTATATATCCTTTAGTTCAAGGCAATATCATCGTAAAAGTAATCGACTTGTTCTTGATGTTCGAATGGTCACCTGCATTTATTGCCGGTATGTTAATGGCAGAAATCTATAATAGTAAAAAAATAAATATAAAGAATGGTACCGCCATCCTTATCTGTTTCATTCTCTCCACATTTCATCGTATGATTTATGCCAAAATAGCAATAATCATTTATCCAGAAACCTTCTCAAAACCTATTATCGTTGCTGTAATTTTCGCTGTATATGCAATTATGCTTTTGGTCATTTTAGGGCGTCTAAAATGGCTAAATAAACCCTATTTTCTTTACTTGGGTATTATGACCTATCCACTGTATTTGCTACACCAAAAAATAGGATATATAATCTTCAATAATTTAATGGGGCATTATAATAAATACTTGATTTTGGCAGGAACAGTAACGTTAATGATTACTGCCTCTTTTATTATTGTTAAATATATTGCGGGACCTTTATTCAATTTCATCGAGAAGTATCTAGACATACTTATTGACTTCTTTCTAGATCTAAGATATAAATCAACCTCCATTGAAACAAAAGGAATTGAAAAAATGAGCAATAGTATTTCAGATAAATAAAAGCACAACTTAAACATCGATGATATTGCAAGTTGCAATTTAGAGTGTCTTATTAAAAGCCGTAGGTATCTACCAAATAAATTAAACTTGCCATTGAGGCAGACCCTAATTCAAGCTCACGTTTATTAACATGTTCGAAAGTATCATTTTCCGCATGGTGATAGTCGAAATACCGTTGTGAGTCTGGTCGTAAACCAGCTAACACCATACCATCTTTTTTCAACGGACCTATATCTGCACCGCTTCCACCTTTTTCAAAATAATGAACTAAGTAAGGTTCAAATAAGGGTTTCCAGCTTTTAATTTTATCAAAATCTTTATCAGAACTGTCGAAAATAAAACCTCTTGGCGTAAAGCCCCCTGAATCACTTTCTAATGCGAAGATGTGCTTCTCTTTATTTGTATTGGCAACTTCTGCATATTTTGTACCACCCCTTAAACCATTTTCCTCATTCATAAAGAGTACCACTCTAATAGTTCGCTTAGGCTTAAACCCTGTTTTCTTAAAAAGGTTTAGTACTTCCATACTTTGCACACAACCCGCACCATCATCATGAGAACCATCACCTAAATCCCAAGAATCTAAATGACCACCAACCACAATAATTTCTTCTGGCTTAGAACTACCTCTAATCTCTCCGATTACGTTATATGATTCTACATCTTCAAATTGCTTGCAATTCTGTTTAAAATAAAAATTGATTTCAGGATTTAACTTTAACGATGTACTCAACAAATCTGCAGCGTTTGTACTTATAGCAGCAGCAGGTATTCTATCATCAACAGATTGTTCGCCATACCCCATTGAACCCGTATGCGGAAAATCATCTAGCCGAAGATTCATTGATCTTACAATTACGCCTAATGCTCCATATTTAGAAGCTTCTAACGCACCTGAGTAGCGTTGGTCAACGCAATTGGAATATGCATTAAATGTATTAATCTGAGTAGGATCCATCGGCTTATTGAAGAATACAATTTTACCTTGTATTTTATCCTTACCCAAAGTAGCTAATTCTTCAATTCCACCTACTTCTATAATGTTTGCCTTAATACCTTTAGGTGGAGTGGCAACCGAGCCACCTAATGCACAAATTGCCATATTAGTAGTTACGCCAGGTGTAGTTTCAAAATAAGCAAACTCAGGTGTACCCCTTACCCATTTTGGCACCATAACAGGCTGTAACCAAACTTTATCGAGACCTAAAGAATCTAATTGAGATTTCGTATAATTTACTGCCTGTTGCGCTTGTATTGACCCTGAAAGCCGACCACCAATTTGATTTGATAAATAATTTAACCAATCATACCCTTTTCCTTGGGTTAATGCAGCATCGTATAACTTTTTAATTTGTTCTTGATCATTGCTTTGAGAAAACCCAAAATAGGTAAAGAAAATAACGACTAATAGCGCAAGTTTACTTTTCACGTTGTAACTGTTCTTCATAGGTGCCTAAATTAGCTAATATTTTATCGCTTAACATAGGCTCTTTAATATCTTTGTATTTTTTTAACGATTGAAGTAATATAGAAGCAATAATTATTCGAGTTGCTTTTTTGTTATCTGCAGGTACCACGAACCAAGGTGCATGATCATTTGTGGTTTTTGAAATTGCCTCTTCGTAACAATTCTGATAGGTCTGCCATAATTCACGCTCTTTTAAATCGCCTGGAGAAAACTTCCAATGTTTTTCTTTAAGAGCTAATCGTCTTAACAAACGTTGACGTTGTTCTTCTTTAGAAAGATTTAAGAAAAATTTAAAAATCAACGTTCCATTTTCTGCTAGATGACGCTCAAAATCATTGATTTGTTCAAACCTTTTATCCCAAAATTTTTGATCTATGTCTTCTACGTTATGAATACCTGGAATGTGTTCATTTAGAATATATTCTGGATGAACTCTGGTTACTAATACATTTTCATAATGGGTTCTATTAAAAACCCCAAATTTACCCTTTGCAGGTAATACCAAATAATGACGCCATAAATAATTATGACTTAATTCTAATTCGGTAGGCACTTTAAAACTATGCACCTCTACTCCACTAACATTAAAGTCTTTAAATATTTCTCGTATTAAACTATCTTTTCCTGCAGTGTCCATTCCTTGCAAACACACCAAAATACTATATTTACCATGTGCATAAATGGTGTCTTGAAACTCTCCAAGTTCTCTTCTAATTACCGATAACTCTTTTTTTAGAATCTTTTCTGATTTACCGAAATCTTCATATGTTTTCGTTTCAGATATTTTAAAGTCGTTATTAGCCCTGTATTGTTGTATTTCTATCCTATTCATACTGAAATATAAAATTTTAATTCTGTTTTTAATAGAATGGGGTACTTATCCTATAAATTTCCGTTTATCGTAATTCAAACGTATTGTATCGAAAATAATATTTTCCGTTGAACAAAGCACTTAAATTTATAATTGTAAAATCCCAAATTTTACAATTTAAATAACCTACAAATGAAGAAAGCGACCTACATTTTCTGTACTCTTGCTGTATTAGCACTATCCTCTTTTCGAACGAATTTAGACTGTGAATACGCAAATTCAAATATGGGATTTGCAAAATCTCAGATAACCGCTGCACTTCTTACAGATGACATAAACCAAGCTAGGTTCTATGCATACAAGGCTGTAAATGCTTTGGAAAAATCTAAAAACCAATTAAAAGTTTGTGGTTGTACTTTTGCAAAAGCAAGTATGAACGAAAATTTAGATACACTTGTTCTCGCCACCAAATCCACAACTTTAGAAGGCACAAGGACCTATTTAGATAAATCTATTGAGCTCATCAACAACACTATGTTTGTTCTTGATTCACACGATAGCCATAATAGCACATACGCTAATGACGTATTATCAATGAACACTAATACTGCTTCAAAAACCGTAATTAACACCAAGAACAGTAAAAGCCTTAGTTTAAATGATAAAATAGACCTTTCATTAGCAAAGTATAAAGTTTCACTTGAAAAAGTTGTTGCCACTATTAATTGCAAAGACGCAAAAGCCTTCGCACAGCGTATATTTGATGAATGTGAAAATCAATTACTGAAACCAAATTTAACTGAAGGCAGTAAATATTATAATTTACGCACTAAAGAGATTACTCAAAATGCATTAAATAAAATAGGCAACTGCCCAAAATAAAAATAGAAATCCCTAGTTTTAATTACTTACTAGCAAATAATTTCACATCATCTTCAGAAACAACTTGACCACCAAGTATAATTAAACGCTCAACAACGTTTCTAAGCTCTCTTATATTTCCTGTCCAATCATATGCTTTTAAAAGCTTAATCGCCGTATCTGAAAAAGTTTTAGCAGCCATACCTTGTTCTTCGGTAATCTTCTTCGAAAAATGTTCAATCAGCAAAGGAATATCATCCCTTCTATCGTTTAAACTAGGTACTTGTATAAGAATTACTGCTAATCGATGATATAAATCTTCTCTAAAGTTACCATCTTCAATTTCCTTCTTTAAATCTTTGTTAGTCGCTGCAATAACACGAACATCAACTTTAATATCTTTGTCAGAACCTACTCTTGATATTTTACTTTCTTGAAGTGCACGTAAAACTTTTGCTTGGGCAGAAAGGCTCATATCACCAATTTCATCTAAAAATATGGTACCCTTATTGGCAGCCTCAAACTTACCTGCTCTATCTTTTACAGCAGATGTAAAAGCACCTTTTACATGGCCGAATAATTCACTTTCAATTAATTCGGACGGTATTGCGGCACAATTAACTTCAATAAATGATTCTCCACTTCTTGCGCTTTTCTCATGAAGCCAATGAGCAACTAATTCTTTCCCTGTACCATTAGAACCCGTTATCAATACACGAGCATCGGTTGGCGCAACTTTTTCTATCATACCTTTAATAGTACTTATTTCGTTGCTATCCCCTATCATTTCATAGTTCTTACTAACCTTCTTTTTTAGATTCTTGTTTTCAACAACCAAAACTTTTCTATCTAAAGCATTTCTTACGGTAGTTAACAATCTATTTAAATCTGGCGGTTTTGAGATGTAGTCGAAAGCACCTAAGCGCATTGTATTTACGGCAGTATCTAAATCACCATGACCAGATATCATTATAAAAGGTATTTCTGGTTTTATTTTTCGTGCAGCCTCCAGTACTTCAACACCATCCATTTTAGGCATTTTTATGTCACAAAGAACCAAATCATAATCATTGTTCTTAATGGTTTCAATTCCCTTCAATCCATCTTCTGCTTCTTCTACAGAATACGCATCGTTCTCTTCAGATAAGATTTTGACCAATACCCTTCTAATGGCAGCTTCATCTTCTATTACTAATATTTTTGACATAATAATTTTTTAAATTCCTATTCTAAATCCTGTTCTAAAATAAAGTCCCGCTTCATCATTTAAGGTAAAAATATCATTTCGTTCTTCGTCCCTTAATACTCCATTCTGAAATAAGGAGTGACCACCTATTAAGTAAACGGACATATCCTTAGTTATCTTATACTGATAACCTAAAGTCAATAATAATGCCGTAGAAGAGACATCAGTAGATAAATTATTACCCGGAAGTAATATATTGTTCTGAATATTCACATAATACCCATCTAAAAATAATTCTGTTTGAAAGAAATGTCCCTTCTTGGTAAAATATTTCATTCCAGATTTTGGCACCCCTAAAACGTAAGACCAATTTGGGTGAAATCGCTTTTCATAGAACACAAAAGGCAGTGGAACATCAATTGGTGAAGTGCCATTATATGAAATTCCTAATACTAAAATAAAAGGTTTTTCTACATCTTTAATATTTTTATAGGCACCCACCGTATAATTCATATTAAAATCATCTTGCTGCAATTCTTCTACAAAATTTGAAGACCAACGTGGAGTAACTACTCCTATTAACCGCCATTTCTCACTCAAATTATACATGTAAGCCATATTGACATCTATCACATGAAACTTACTTAAATCATTAGAATTAGGAAATAGGTCATCAGGCACTTCAAAATTATACCGGTTATATTCTGCCCCTAGAATTAGGTAATCTCTTTTTTCTCTTAACGCAATAGGTACATTTAACACCAGCTTAATTCGCGAAGTTTCTACATCACCACTATTATCTGGCATCAGCATATACTCTATTCTAAATACATCTGGAGTTTGAGCTAAAATTGGATTGATGGTTACGATGAGTAATAAAACCAATAAAAAGAATCCGCTAGCCTTTTTCATTATTCCCTTCATTTGAAACATTGCTATGTTGAAAAGGTGCTTGTTGAAATAAATGCACATCTCTTTGAGGGAAAGGAATGGTAATATTATTATTCCTGAACTCAGCATCTATTTTGTATCGTAATTCACTTTTTATTCTAGGATCTGAAAAACTATCGGTGATATAAAAATTCAAAGAAAACATTAATGCTGAGTCTCCAAAATCTTCAAAAATCACAAAAGGCTTAGGGCTTTTTAATACATTTCTATGCGTCTTAATTACTTCTAATAATATTTTAGTCACGAGCTGTACGTCACTACCATAAGCTACCCCAAGTTTTATATATTCTCTTGTAGTTTTATGGTTTTGGGTATAATTATAAACGATATCACTTATAAACTTATGATTTGGAATAATAATAACCTTATCATCTCTAGTAATTGCTCGCGTTGTACGTAATTTAATTTCAAAAACCTTACCTACTTTATTATCGATTTCTATAATATCACCAACTCGCAAAGACTTATCTACTATAATAAAAATACCACCGATTATATCTTGAAAAATCTCTTGTAATGCAAGACCAAGACCAACAAACAAAGCAGCAGAGGCTGTTATTAATATGGTAATATCAACACCCGCAGCACTCATAGTAAATAGTATTACTACTACGTAAACTAGGTACTTAATAAACTTGAAAATACTAATAAACTTCAGTTTATCATCTACCTCCATTTTCCTAGTAAAAAACCTTCTAATGCCCTGTAAAACTGTACTAGTAAGTAAAAATGCCAATGTTAGAAGCAAAAGTAAACCCACAGTAATGTGAATAGACCTTTCACCTTCACCAAATTGGTAGCCTAGATCTAAAAATTTCTTTAGAGTTCCCCAGACATCATCCTCAATTATTTCTTTAATCTTTTCTGTACTTTCTTGGATCATGATGAATATTTAAGCCACTTGTACAATTCTTTATAACTAGGTTTTTTACCGTACATAAGAATACCTACTCGATAAATTTTAGCCGCCATCCAAACAATACCAATAAAAGTAGCTATTAATATTAAAATAGAACTTATCAATTGCCAAACAGGTACTCCACCTTCACCAATACCCCATGGTAAACGCATTAACATAACAATAGGCGATGTTAGTGGAAATAGAGAAAAAGCAACAGCAATAGGACCATTAGGATTACTGAATACAGAAAAGAAGCCAACGTAAATAGCTAACATTAATGGTAAAATCACCGGAAAAATAAACTGTTGAGTATCAGTTTCATTATCAACAGCAGCTCCGATTGCCGCATAGATTGAGCTATAAATCAAATACCCCAAAACAAAATAAATGATGAAAAAAATCAGCATTGCAAAAATGGGAATTTCAAAAATTTCTTGGGCATATAATTGAATATTCTGCGTAACAGCATCTACATCTACACTTGCATTACCAGCCATTCCTGGTGCCATGCCTCCTTTAGTTAAACTAGCCGGATCAATATCGAAAATAGTCAAACCAATAAATAGCAAAATTGCTCCAGATACTATCCAAATGGCGAATTGTGTAATACCCGCTAACGATGTACCAATTATCTTACCCATCATTAAATGAAAAGGTTTTACAGAAGATATAATAACCTCTATTATTCGACTTGTTTTTTCTTCGATTACACTTCGCATTACAAAACCGCCATAAATAATAATAAACATCATTATGAGGTAACCAAAAGCACCACCTATTATAGCTTTTATCTCATTTATCCCTTTTATATTTTGAAGTCCGTCGAAAGTTTCAATATTCATATTATAACTACGATCCATTTCGGCATATTCCTTGGGCGACAATCCAAGTTCCCGTAGTCTTTCTTGTCGTAATCTACTGGTTATTGTGTTTTCAAGTTTGTTTAGTACTATTGAACTAGGAGCTTCTTTACTATAAAAAAAAGTTCGTTGTGCAACCTGTTCCAAATTGGGTTCGCTTGGTAAATAAACAAGACCATAATAACCCAAGCTCAAAGTAGAATCTTTAGCTTCTGCCAATGTCAAATCTTGAAAATTAACGTATGATGTTGCTTCAGAAGCAATAAACTCATTAGAAAAATAACCACTGTCGTTTAAAACGGCGATAACCCTTTCTTCATTATCATTAAGCTGTGTTAAATAAGCAATTAAAAGAATCATGCCTACCATTAGAATTGGGCTCAAAAAAGTCATGATTACAAACGACTTGTTTCGCACTTTTGCCAAATATTCTCTCTTGATAATTAACGGTAACTTATTCATGTGCTATATTCTTATTTTGAATAGTCTTAATAAAAATATCATTGGCAGAGGGTATACTTTCAACAAAGCCGTTTACATTGGCTCTAGTGCTCAAAAAGTCCAATATTGCTCTAGATTCTTTTGAAGGAAGTTGTAAAGTTAAATTCAACTGTTTCTCTGTGATATCATAATCATGGGATAAAAGTTGAAATTTATCTTGCACTTCACTTATCAATACATCTTGATTCGCCGTTTCTAAACCTACTTTAAAGATATTATTCTTGTAGGCTTTTTTTATATCGGATAATTTACCATCAAGTATTTTTTCAGATTTATGTATTAAAGCGATATACTCACAAAGTTCCTCAACCGATTCCATTCTATGAGTAGAAAATATTATGGATGTACCATTATCCTTTAAACTCAATATCTGTTCTTTTATAAGATTTGCGTTTATAGGATCAAAACCACTAAAAGGCTCATCGAAAATTAAAAGTTTAGGCTCATGCAGAACGGTAACCACAAACTGTATTTTTTGCGCCATACCTTTTGATAGTTCTTGGATTTTCTTATTCCACCAATCACCTATTTCTAGTTTTTCAAACCAATATTTTAGTCTTTTTTTAGCCTCAGCCTTTGAAAGTCCTTTCAACTGCGCAAGGTATAAAGCTTGCTCGCCAACCTTCATACTTTTATAAAGGCCACGTTCTTCTGGCAAATAACCAATTTGAGAAATATGTTCAGGCTTAAGAAGCTCACCATCAAAATAGACAGAGCCTTTATCTGGAAAAGTAATTTGATTTATAATACGAATTAATGTTGTTTTACCAGCACCATTAGGTCCTAGTAAGCCATATATACTGTTTTTTGGGATTTCGAGGGAAACGTTCTTTAAAGCCGTATGGTTTCCAAATTGTTTGGTGACCTCATTAGCTACCAAAATATGATTCATGTACGCAATTTATTCAAAGATATTGAATTGTTTTGACTAGCTACATTCTTTATGATTCCTTTATACTATTAGTCATTTAAGCAATAAAATTAAGATACAGCATTGTCTTAAAAAGCAAAACCCACCCTTAATAAATTAAGGATGGGAAAAAAATTGCTATGAAAAAGAAAATTAATATTGGTTGCCCAATATTATCTCAAATATACGTTTTTTATTTAAAAACGAAAGATTTTGAACTTAAGAGAACATATCTTTTACTTTTTCGAAAAATGACTTATCTGATTTCTCAGGTTTAGGCTCAAAATTCTCATTACCCTGCATTTTTTCAAAAAATTCTCTTTGCTCTTTATTCAACTCTTTTGGTGTCCAAACATTAACATGCACCAATATATCACCAGCACCGTAACCGTTTAAACTTGTAATTCCTTTTCCACGTAGTCTTAATATTTTACCTGATTGAATACCAGGTTCTAATTTTATACGCACCTTACCACCGACTGAATCAATTTCTTTAGAAGTACCAAGTACTGCTTCAGAAATACTTACATAAAGATCATAGTGCAAATTATCACCTTCTCTTTTTAAAGTACTATGCTCTTGTGTTTCAATGGCTACTAACAAATCGCCCGGAATTCCGTTTCCTGGAGCATCGTTACCTTTATTTGGCACTTTTAATTGCATACCCTCTTCAACACCGGCGGGTATATTTATTGATACAGTTTCTTCGACAACTTTAAGTCCTTGTGCATCTGCGTCACCTGGCTTACCATCTAAAATCTGTCCACCACCACCACAAGAACTACAAACGGCAGCCGTCTGCATTCTACCTAAAATGGTATTCTGAATTTTTGTCACCTGACCTCTACCACCACAAGTGCTACAAGTTTTATAAGTAACACCTTCAGCTTGAACTTTTCTTCTTACTTTAACTTTCTTCTCAACGCCATTAGCTATTTCCTCTAGGGTCAATGTAACCCTAATTCTTAGGTTGCTACCTTTGACTCTTCTTTGACCGCCACCGCCGCCAAAGCCGCCAAAGCCGCCACCACCACCAAATGCGCCTCCAAAAATATCACCAAATTGGCTGAAGATATCATCCATATTCATACCGCCACCACCAAAGCCGCCTGCGCCACCTTCGAAAGCAGCATGACCGAATTGATCATAACGAGCCTTCTTATCGGCGTCACTCAAAACTTCATATGCTTCCGCAGATTTTTTGAACAACTCCTCAGCAGAACTATCACCCGGGTTTTTATCAGGATGATATTGTAATGCCTTTTTTCGGTATGCCTTCTTTATTTCTGCAGCAGATGCACTTTTACTGATGCCTAAAACCTCATAATAATCTTCCTTCATTCCAATTTTTTAATTTCCTACTACAACTTTTGGATGCCTAATAATACGGTCACCTAACTTGAATCCCTTTTCGATGACGTCTATAATTTTACCCTTCATCTTTTTATCTGGAGCAGGTATCTGTGTAATTGCTTCGTGAATTTCTGCGTCAAAAACATCACCAGCTCTAACTTCCAGAATCTCTAAACCTTTTGACTTCAAAGTTTCATTCAACTTCACATTGATTAATTCGATACCCTTGAAAACTTCCTTATCATCAGTTTTTGCCAATTCTTTCATCGCTCTATCAAAATCATCCAAAACCGGCAATAATGAAACGATAACTTCTTGACCAGCAGTCTTAAATAGCTCCATACGTTCTTTAGAAGTACGTCTTTTATAGTTTTCAAATTCTGCAAATAATCTTAAAAATTTATCCTTTTCTTTCGCTAACTCTATTCTTAGTTTTTCTTCTTCAGATAGCTCTTCACCTTCAATTTCATTATCTTGGTTTTGTTCTTGAGTTTCACCCCCTAAAAGCTCATCTTCCAAAAATTCATCATCGAATGTGTTTTCTTTATCACTCATAACTTATTGTAATTTAATCGCTGATTAAAAGCAGGCAAAAGTACTGCCAAATCTTTAAAAATGTCAAAATGTCACAAAAGTTTAAAAAAAAATCCGCCAAATAGCGGATTTATAATTAACATTTTAAAAAGTCATCTATCTAAGACACGAACTCCTTTGTTATTTTAGTTTTTGAATCTACGCACTCATCATCACTCTCATAAATAGCCCCTAGTGCTTGACAAATATTAGCATAACGAAAAATAAAACCTTCTTCTTCAATCTTCTTACTACTGACTCGTTGGCTTGCGAATAAAATATAAGCCATATCACCAAGAATAGTATACATTACAAATTTAGGGATATTAGGTAAGAACAAAGGTTTATTCAAAACCTTTGCAATTTCCTTCACCAATTTAATATTAGTTACAGGATTGGGAGCTACACCATTATAAACGCCTTCCAATTCAAAAGAAGCAATATGCAGAAAGATGCCTGCCAAATCTGAAATATGAATCCAAGACTGCCATTGTTCACCAGTACCAAAAGCTGCACCAACAAAGTAGTTAACTGGTTTTGCAATTTCTGGCAAAGCACCGCCATCATTAGACAAAACCAAACCAATACGTACCTTTGCAACCTTTAAACCTAACGCTTCAAATTCATCGATTTTATTTTCCCAAACATCTACTACTTCACCTAAGTAACTATCATCTACTTTCGTCTCGTCTTCTGTATAATAATCACTTAACGAATCTGGATAAATACCGATTGCAGATGCCGAAACGATTGACTTAACCGAATGTCTTTCAGTTTTAAGAAGTGTGTTTTTAAGTAATTCTAATGAATTTACTCTACTGTCAATTATTTCTTGCCTATACCCCTTCGTCCATCGTTTAGATATACTAGAACCTGCCAAGTTTATAATGACAGAAACGCCATCAAGGCAATTTTGGTCAATTTCTGCAGTAGTAGGGTTCCAGAAATAACCTTGATAATTAAGTTCTGAAACAATCTTTTTTTTACTGGTTGTTAGGTAGTTAACGTCATATCCTTTTTCATGGCATTGAGATACCAACTCGCTACCCACTAACCCTGTTGCACCTGTTATCAATACTTTCATAGCTTAAAGGTATTGCTTTTGGTGATTCTTGATATACTATTTAATTTCAATTTAACATTGTGAGCAAACGTATTGATTCTTAATACTTTGAAGTTTCTTAAAATTACAATAAAAGTCCTTTTACTATTTTTTTTCTTGCTCTCAACATTTCTCGTTTACCTGGTGGGCCTGGCAATCTCTCAACCAGAAACCCAACTTCTAGCATAGCTCGTCTTACACTGCCTTTAGCTGCATAGGTCACTAAATAACCACCAGGTTTCATAGCCCTATGCATAATTTCAAATATCTCAACAGTCCATAATTCTGGTTGAACACGAGCACCAAATGCATCGAAGTAAATAAGGTTAACCGTTTCTAAGATATCGATATCCTTAAAATCTTTCTGTTCTTTTCTAAGAATGAATTCAGAACTAATTACAATATCTTCTTGCCATTGAGAAGAATGCATTAAATCGAAGTCTTTTTTTCGTGAAACCGAATCTAATTCTTCAATATAATTCAACTGATTAAGTTCATCAACAGAAACAGGAAAGGCCTCTACACCAGTATAATTGATTTTCAAATTTCGCCTCTCAGACTCCATCAAAGTAATGAAAGCGTTAAGACCTGTACCAAAACCAATTTCAAGAATATGTAAATCTTGATTCTTGAACAAATCTAATCCTGAATGAATAAATACATGATAGGCTTCTTGAATAGCTCCATGTTTAGAATGGTATTGCTCTTGCCAATCCATTATCTGAATGGTCTTAGAACCATCACCTGTTGTAATTATTTCTCTTTTCAAATTAATTTGGAACTAAGACTCCTGAAGCTTCAAAACTAAATGTTCTTTTAGGAGTTAATATTTTAGCAATCTCATCGGCAGACTTACTTGCATCTTTTGCATAATGTTTTTGGTCTTCGACACTCATTTCTTCCACAAATGCCAAACCATTTAACACAACTTCTTTTTCAGAAATATCAGAAGGCATAAAAAAACCGTAGTTTTTAAAACGAACCATTGTTTGTTCGCCTTCAGGTAATTCAACAATCATCCAACAACCTTTTACTTTACAAACTTCTTTAACCTTAGTCTTAAATTGCACATGTAAAGAATCTGAAATAGCCATAGAAGTATATTTCTGCCAAACTTCTTTCTCTAGATCAACAGCATCCACCGTAAACTCTTCTCCATAATAGGTGCCAGAATTTGTATCCTTAGAATGTAATATCTTCGAATCTTTCTGAGCAAAGCATGAAAAAAATCCAAATAAAAACACAAGTAAAATGTTAAATCCTTTCATAAATCTTAAAAATGATGAATTACCTACAAAACTGGTCAATTTTAATCTAAAAAAGAAGTGCTAGTAGCGATATTTGTTTAATTTTAATCAACTAAAGTTACGTATTTCATGAGTATTGAAACTAAAGATATCACTGTAGAAAAAGTAAAAACTTCAAAAATTGACCAAGTAGATTTTGATAATCTAACTTTTGGCTCAGTATTCACAGACCACATGCTTGTCTGTACGTACAAGAATGGAGCATGGGAAATGCCTAAAATTGTACCCTACCAACCAATAGTACTAGATCCATCTTCTAAGATTTTTCACTATGGACAGTCTATATTTGAAGGAATGAAGGCTTATAAAGATAAAAATGACGATGTATTTTTATTTAGACCTTTAGAGAATTTTAAGCGATTTAATATTTCTGCGGATAGAATGTGCATACCACAAATTCCACAAGAATATTTCATGGATGGGCTTACCACGCTTCTTAATATTGATAAAGATTTTATACCAACTAAGGATGGTAGTTCATTATATATAAGGCCTTTTATGTTTGCTTCTGGTAACGGATTTCATGCATCACCAGCCAATGAATATAAATTCATAATAGCGTGCGCACCATCTGGAGCGTATTTTTCAGGTAAGGTAAAAGTACTTATCGAAGAACGGTATTCTAGATCAGCAAACGGTGGTGTTGGTTATGCTAAAACAGGTGGCAATTATGCAGGTCAATTTTACCCCACCCAATTAGCTGTTGAAAAAGGATACAACCAAGTTATTTGGACAGATGACACCAATCATGAATTTATTGAAGAGGCGGGTGCAATGAATATATTCATAAGAATAAATGACACTTTATTAACAGGCCCAACAAGCGACCGCATACTTGATGGTATTACTAGAAAAAGCATACTAGACATCGCAAAAGACCTAGGCATAAAAACTGAGGTTCGAAAAATAACAGTAAAAGAAGTGGTTGAAGCAGCCAAAGACGGCTCTTTAAAGGAAATGTTCGGAACGGGAACAGCTGCGGTAATTTCTCCAATTTCTGGATTTGGTTACAGAGATACAGACTACGAATTACCAGAATTAGAAAACAGCTATGGACAATCTTTAAAAAAGATTATTACAGACATTCAATACAATAAATCGGAAGACAAATTTGGCTGGCGATTTAAAGTTGAAAAATAGAAAAAAGGGGCCAATTGGCCCCTTTTTATTTATCAAGAATTGTCTCAATATTCGGTTTAAAGTAATTTGGACCTTTAAGCACTTTACCATCTTCCCTATATATAGGCTTACCGTCCACTCCTAATTTACTCATATTACTTCGTTGAATTTCATTAAAAACTTCCTCTATTTTATATTGCATACCGTGTTCTAAAATAGTACCACATAAAATATACAACATATCACCAAGGGCATCTGCTACTTCTACAAGGTCATTATTTTGTGCAGCCTCTAAATATTCTTTATTTTCTTCATCCATGAGGTTAAAACGCAAATTATTTTTTGCTTCCCCTAAGTCGGCAATCATATTTTCTGAAACACCTAGACCAAAAGAATTATGAAATTCTTTGACCGCTTTGATTTTGTTTTTCATCTTTATTTTATCGTTTTCAGTTAGCTTTGCGTAAAAATAGGAAATATGTTCAGCACAGGGCAAATCATTTTTGCTATAGGATTTGCAGTGGTTTTTGCCATCGTTATTATCATTTCCTATAAAAAAGACTTTAAACTACACCAAAAGAACTTCAAGGGAGTTAAGTGGATTGGCTTATTCTTTGTATTATTCTTAGTATCACTACTTTGTATCAAGTTTTTACTAAAGGATTAGTTAATATTTTACCTACACCACAAAAATTAACATTTTTACAACAAAATGGTCATTTTGCTCGTATAATATACCAAATAACGTAATTTTGCGTTATTCATCTATACATGGTAATTAATTATGATGACATTTCTTACAATTTTTTTAGTTTTAGTAGGTATTAATATCGCGATGGTGGTAGTTAGCTTGTTAAGTGTTTCACAAAAATCAAAACAATCTTCTCAAGAATTATCCAATCAACATACTTCTGTAATCTATCCTTTAGATTTACTTACATCTAGCTACAAGAAAGCAGTTTAGTTTTTACCTTTATAAGGTATGAAACAATTTTTACTGGTTTTTTTAGGAGGAGGTTTAGGTAGTATCTTAAGATACTGGATTTCAAAAAACCTCAATTCCTACTATTCAAATTTCTATCTAGGTACTTTTTTAGTAAATATTATAGGTTGTCTTTTAATAGGTATACTTATAGGTCTTTCTTTAAAGCACAATTACATTACTCAAAATCAAACCCTTTTATTAGCCACCGGTTTCTGCGGGGGCTTTACAACATTCTCAACATTCGCATTAGAAAGTAATATTCTCTTAAAGGAATCTTCTATTCTTTACACGTCACTTTACTTGGGCTTAAGTGTTGCGTTAGGCATTTTAGCCATCTCATTTGGCCTTTGGGTTTGCAAAATGTTATAGAACCAACAATCAGCACCAACTATTTTAATATTTACTTATTTTTAAAGTATTTGCCATTTTTTTAAACAATCGGTAGATAACTAATGAATTTTCTGACGATTAAGTCAAAATTCAGGATTATAGTCCCCACACAATTCCACTTATCCATAAAATATTTAATTATAACTGTCAATACCCTAAAATTTATGGGGTATAAATTATGATACCAATAAAAATATCTATTCATACCCTAAAATAAATAGGGGGTTGTTGTAATTAACATATATTTGGCATTATCAAAAACTTAATCAAATGAAAAAAATTGAGGCAATTATCAGAAAATCAAAGTTTGACGATGTCAAAGAGGCATTACATCAAATAGAGGTTAACTTCTTTAGTTATTGGGACGTAACAGGAGTTGGCAATGAAAAACAAGGTCACGTATATCGTGGTATTTCATACAGCACAACAGACATACAGCGTAGACACTTATCTATAGTAGTATCCGATGACTTTCTAGAAAGAACAGTGAATATAATTCTTGAAGCTGCATACTCAGGTAATGTAGGTGATGGTAAAATATTTGTATCCGAAGTACTGGAAGCTTACCGAATTAGAACCAAAGAGAATGGTTTGGCCGGCATCAACTAAAACTTCAAAAAAAACTAACTAAAACTTAAAAGAAATGGACGCAGGATTATTTACAGCAAATAACGTATGGATGATGATGGCTACCGCATTGGTATTCTTCATGCATACAGGTTTTGCCTTTTTAGAAATTGGCTTAACTAGACAAAAGAATACAATAAACATTTTATTTAAAAACATATTTATCATTACAGGAGGCCTACTTCTTTATTATGCATTTGGCTTTAACCTTATGTACCCAGGTTTCGAAGATGGTGACTTAGGATTAATAAAATTTAGCATGGATAGTTTTGGAATTGGAGCCCCTGAAGGAGGAATGACGGCTGAATATGCAGATGGTGGGTATACATGGTGGACAGATTTTCTTTTTCAAGGAATGTTCGCAGCAACTGCAGCTACCATTGTATCTGGAGCCGTTGCTGAGCGAATTAAAATAGGTTCTTTCATGATTTTCACAGTAATCTACGTAGGTCTAGTTTACCCTATAGTAGGTGCTTGGAAATGGGGTGGAGGATTCTTGGATTCATGGGGATTCTATGATTTCGCAGGTTCGACATTAGTACACTCTGTTGGTGGATGGGCAGCTTTGGTTGCTATAACCTTATTAGGTGCAAGAATTGGAAAATTCGGTAAAGACGGCAAACCAAACGCCATACCAGGTCACAGCATACCAATGGCAACTGCCGGTGTTTTAATACTATGGTTAGGTTGGTTCGGTTTCAACGGCGGATCAGTATTATCTGCAGACCCAGAATTAACGTCATTAGTCTTGGTTACTACAAGTTTAGCTGCCGCTGCAGGTGGATTCGGAGCAATGATAACCTCTACTATACTTTATAAGAATTTAGATTTAACCATGTTCCTTAACGGTATTCTTGGTGGTCTAGTTGGTATTACTGCAGGTGCAGACTTAATGTCACCAAATGAAGCAGTTGTAATCGGCTTTCTAGCAGGTATAATAATAGTAGGCGGTGTTGCTTTAGTTGATAAAATAAAATTAGATGATCCTGTTGGTGCAGTAGCGGTACACTTAATCTGTGGTATCTGGGGGACTTTAGCTGTAGGTATTTTTGGAAACTTGGCAAGTGGCGCTCAATTTATGACACAACTTTATGGAGTACTTATAGTAGGTGGCTTCTGTGTCGTAACATCTGGAATAATATTAGGTGTACTTAAAGTAACATTAGGTCTTAGAGTATCTAAAGAAGAAGAAGTAGAAGGCTTAGATATTCATGAACATGGTATGGATGCCTATGCAGATTTTAGAATGAACGATCACTAAATTAAAAAATACGGAGCGCTTTGCAGAGCGCTCCGTTACATAACCTTTCAACAAATTTATTTTCTCAAACTAATTAATCCCTTGTGGGAATTAAAAACAAAATTTATGAAAACAGTTATCAATACAAAATACGTAAAAAATATCTTAGCATCAGGTCTTATGTTACTTGCAACTTCAAGTGTTCTTGCTCAAGAAGAGGAAAAAAGTGCACTTAGCCTTAGTGGTTCAATAGATACATATTACAGAACAACATTCAATGAAGCAGGTGTAGATGAATCTTCATCATTTACATCGTTTGCGAACCAAACAGGTTTTGCTTTAGGTATGGCCAATATAATAGGTACTTATGAAACTGGTGATACTGGTTTTGTAGTAGATTTAGTTTTTGGTCCGAGAGGAACAGAAGCGACATTTAATAATGATGTGTTGAATGGTGTTATCAATCAGGCTTATGCATATTGGAACGTGTCTGAAGGAACTACTTTAACCATTGGTAGATTTAATACATTTTTAGGATATGAGGTTATCGCTCCAGCAGCAAACTTTAACTATAGTGTTTCGCATTTATTTTCAAACGGACCGTTTTCACATGTTGGTTTAAAAGCTGATTTTACTTTATCTGACGATGTTAGTTTAATGCTTGGCGTTATGAACCCATGGGATACCAATGATATCACAGGAACTGGAGAATACTCATTCGGTGGTCAACTAGGTTTTTATGGCCAATTCTTAAATCTATATTATGATAGTGGTAAAAATGATGGATTAGGTTTCGAAATTGATTATACTGGTGGTTTTGATGTATCTGATGATTTTTTCTTTGGCATAAATGCTGCATATAATAAAAACTCAGAAACCGAAAGTGGTTTCTATGGTTTGGCAATTTACCCTCAACTTACAACTTCAGAAACCTTTGCCATAGGTCTAAGAGGTGAATATATGACCTTTACACAAGATGGCCTAGATGATACACCTGTACTTGCTGCTACATTGACTGGTAGCTATACAACTGGTAATTTAATAATCAAACCAGAAGTACGCTTAGATAGCTGGGGCAATGATGTAGAACCTTTTGGTAATGCAACTGACCCTACAAATTCTCTAGCTTCTTTTACTTTAGCGGCAATCTATTCTTTCGATTAAGAAAATAAAAATCAATAATTAATAAAATCCTCTAACAGCACGTTAGGGGATTTTATTTTTTTTCAAAGTCTTTTACCCCAGCCACTATCCTAGAATCAATATGATTAACAGAAGGTACCAAAGGGCAAGAGAACTTTTTATTATAGGCACAATAAGGATTATAGGCTTTATTAAAGTCTAATACAATTTCGTTTCCATCAGGAATCCTTAAATCAAGATATCGACCCCCACCATACGTTTCTTCACCATTAGTAGCATCTGTAAAAGGCAGAAATAAGTAATTTTTATACTTTTCTTGTGTAATTAATTCTGGCGTTTGGTAAATTTCTAATTCTTGCTTTTTCCCATTTATGGTGAATTTAGCAATACCATACACCACTTCAGTTGATTCGCGTTCTGTAGTTGTGGGCATAGAAAACGGCAAAGCTTCAGGTGTTCTAATAAACTCGGCAACTATGACATAATTAGTATCGGGTTGAAAGAAATCTAGTGTTTCGAAATCTATTCGAAATCTATCTGCCAACGGAGACGTTTCGGGATCTTTAAATTCGTCATTTAGCTTCTGCTGAAATTTTAAAATGTCCGCCAGTTTATCAGATGTACCCAACGACTTTCTATCATGATTTGTATCATGATATTTTTTTTCCTGCTTACAAGAAAACAATACGCACATTACTGCAATAATTACAAACACCTTCATCATTCTTCGTTTACAATTCAAAAATACAATTTATTCATTGTACCATTTTTGTATATAATCGTACTTTACACATTAATACTATTTTCATGAACTTTAGATACTTTTTTACACTTCTGCTTTTTACTACATTTAGTTGTGAGCAACAAAAGCCCACAAAAGAACCTTTACACGAAGACATAAGAGTCTTGCCAGAACTTAACCTTGAGCGATATAACGTGGCATTTTTAATTATGGATGGCACTTTTAATACTGAATTTACCGCACCTTTCGATATTTTTCAACACACCAAGTTTAGAGAAGGCATTAAGGCGATGAATACGTTTACAGTAGCAAACACCCTTAAACCGATTACCACTTTCGAAGGTGTTCGCATTCTACCAGACTTTGATTATACCAAAGATGAATTACCAAGAATAGATATTCTCGTAGTACCAAGCGCTGAGCATTCAATGGATAAAGACTTAAAAGACACCACCATGTTAAATTTTATTAAAAAGATTGATAAAACTTCACTTTATATGACCAGTCATTGTGATGGCGCATTTCTTTTGGCTAAATCTGGAATACTAGACTCCGTGGCATCGACTACTTTCCCTAGTGATATTGAAAATTATAAAAAAATGTTTCCAAATCTTGATGTAAAGGACAATGTGCTTTTTGTTCACGATGATAAATACATTACCTCTGCAGGCGGCGCAAAAAGTTTTGAAGCTGCATTATATTTATGTGAAATATTATATGGGGAAAAAATTACCGAATCTCTAGCCAAAGGCCTAGTCATTGATTGGGATTTAGAACAAGTTCCTCATCTTACTGTTCAATAATTTCGTAACGAGCATCCTTTAAATATTTCTCAACAAGCAAGTTAAACTCAGGCGTAATACGAAATAAAGCGGTATTTTCAAGTTCATATAGTTCACTTTTGTTGGCATAACCATTTTTCAAAAGCTCTTCTAAATAAAATAATGCGGTACCATAATCTTCCATTTTAGCACTAGTAGAAATAACCTTTAAATAAGGAGCAAATTCTAACGGATCTGTAATAGTTTTAATCATGTACAATAAATTCAGGGCCTCTAAATCGACTTCCTTATCTGCCGAAACAAAATCAATATTATCAGAAATTAGTGCATTTATATATCCTCTTAATCTGCTAGACATTTGGCGTTCATAAAGCACAGTGCTTTTATCGAGTTTAGCTAAATCTTCCATCTGATAATTCCACCATCCTAGATTTGCATAATTATATGTAATAATATCTTCCTCTAAATAATAGCTATAATCTTCCTTTAAAAAGGATTCTTTCAAGAAATAACTATTCTGACTTCTATTTGCCTTTTTATAAGAAGTACTGCGCCGTAAAGACTTTTGAGATAATTTAAGAGAATCCAATTCTACCAATGGGTTAAATACTTTCTCTATATCTGACAATAGGTAGTTTGCTAAAATCGGTTTTTCGCTTGAAACAAAAATATTTGCTTTTGTCATAAACTCCCGATAAGAATCAGTAATTAAACCGTCATTACGCTGAACATCACCTTTTGCCATACTCGTTAAGGTTAGCATTCTAAAAGCACTAGCAATTGTAGTCACATCAGGTAAAATTCGATCATCATCAAAAACCAATAATTCATTTGGGAATTTAATCTTATTAAGAATTTGTTGCGTATCGAGCATGTCTCTAAAACTATAATCAGACCTATTTACAATACCTATAAATTGAAATGTCTGTTTTGAATTCAAGATTTCAATATTACCAACAGAAGCACCTATAGAAACAACACCCTTTATTTCCTTTATGAACGTTGGTAGAATTGAGGCAAACATAGCACCACTTCCAAAACCTGCAGTATATGTGCGATTATTGGCAACAGGAACAATATTTATTAAGGCGTTGAACATTCTATTGGCTATTAGAACATTTTCAGAAATAGATAAAGAATCATTTACATTATCTGAACTTGCTAAAATATATCCTTCTTTTTCAGCAGCAGTAACCAACATTGAAACAGATGCCCTACCTCTGCCTTTCAAATCAAACACAAAAATTACAGGCCAAGGTTTCTGAACTTCAAAAGTAGAGGGCAAATAGAGCGATAATGTTTCTTTTAAAGAATCGTTGACCGCTACATTTTCTGTAATCGAACCTCTTAATAATCTCAGTTCTTGAGAAAAATTTGTGATTGAGGTCAAAACAAAAGCAAAGAATAGTATTTTTTTCATCATTTAATTTACATCAAAAATCTAGCCAAAAATTTAATTTCTTAAGAATTACTTAACGCTTTAAAAGCTTCATAATCTGATTTAGATGTCATGAGGCTTTTTAAAAATAATTAAATATTGAACACCTTCAAATCTATTTTATTTTATGTATTGGAGCATTTGAAATTACTTGCGATAGCACAATATGCGTTCTAGTTTCACCATATTGAATAAGTTGGTCTATAAATTTTTCAAGGTGAAATTGATCTTGTAACACAACTTCCATCACAATATTCTCATTTCCAGTTATTCTATAACAATTAATGACTTCATGCAAGGTAGGCACCACTGCTAAGAAAGGTTTCAACTTACCCATAAAAGCCCTAAGCGTTATGATTGCCTTAAGTTGATGACCTGTTAGTGCGTGCGAGACCGAAGCTTTATAACCCAAGATTATACCTAGGTCTTCCATTTTTTTTACTCGTTCAGCTACAGCAGGTGCAGTAAGCCCTACTGTACGCCCAATATTGGCGAACGATTCTCTTGCATTATTCTGCAACTGCTTCAGTATTTTCCAGTTAAGCTCGTCTATCTTTGGATTCAAAGGTATATTTTATTAAAATTAACGTAAACAAAGTAAAATTACAAAATACATTTACAATCGATAGAAAATTATGGAATAACTAACGTAATTTTATATAGTCGCATTATTATCCCACAACATGGCATATCGTAGTTTAAAAAATTTACCGATTTATAGAAAAGCGTTGGAACTTTGTACCATGAGTAGGGAGATTGCCTCATACGTTTCTTTAAACAAGGACCTTATGCGACTTTATGAATCTAAGAGTCTTAGAGATATAATGGCCAATTCTATTTTGACCGATTCGATACTTATCCCTCAAAAAATAGCACAAGTAGAATATTCAAATTGCAATTCTGAACGCTTAGCAACAATATCTTACATTAATATAATTATAAGGAATATAAATTCTTACTGCTTAGGCTTAGAAAAAGATGGTGTAAAAGAAACTGAATACATCAACTTACTTCGCGCAGAGATTAAAAGTTTTAGAAAATTCTATAAAAAATGGAAATCTGAGCATTTATAGATGCTATATTTACCACCAAAATTAAATTGATTACTTAGTATTTTAAGAATTATGCCCTATTTTTGGAAGCTTAATTACTACTCAATTGAAAACCACTATTTTAGTTCATTGCCCGGATCAATCTGGTATAATAAGTACAGTTACCGGATTTATTCATAGAAATCACGGCAACATTGTTTATCTAGACCAGCACGTTGATAAACCTGCCGATGTATTTTTCATGCGTATCGTTATTGAATTTGCAGACACCTTTTCTAACCTCGACCATTTTAAATCATTATTTCAAGAAGAATTAGCTTCGCCTTATACGATGGAATGGAGCTTACATACCGATGATAAATTACCCAAAATGGCAATTTTCGTCTCTAAATACAACCATTGTTTATATGACTTATTAAGTAGGTATCGTTCAGGTGAATTAGCAGTTGAAATACCTTTTGTTCTAAGCAATCATACTGATTTAAAGCATATTGCAGACCAATTTGAAATTCCATTTTTTCACATTCCATTTAATAAGCAAAATAGAGTTGAGGCAGAAAAAGAACAATTGGTATTGCTTGAAAAATATGAAATTGATTTCATTGTTCTCGCACGGTATATGCAAATTGTAAGTGGTAATCTTATTAGTAAATTCCCAAATAGAATTATAAATATACATCACTCATTTTTACCTGCGTTTGCTGGCGCGAAACCTTATCACGCAGCATTTAAGAGAGGGGTAAAGATAATTGGCGCTACTAGTCATTATGTAACTGAGGAGTTAGATGAAGGTCCAATTATTGAACAGGATGTTACTACGGTAACCCACTCTCACTCAATCGAAGATTTTATAACTAAAGGTAGAGACTTAGAGAAAATTGTACTTTCTAGAGGAGTAAAACTTCATATTGCTCGAAAAACAATGGTATACAACAATAAAACCGTTATTTTCTCGTAAGCTATGTAAGACCTTAATAATATAATGATGATAAAAAAAATAAGCTTAATTTTTAGTGTGATCCTCGTAATTTCTTGTACCGAACTTCAACAAGTAGTGAACCAAATACCGGGATCTACAAGTACTGGTTTAAGCAATGAAGCTATTGCAAATGGACTAAAAGAAGCACTTGATCAGGGAATCGAAAAACAAGTAAGTAAACTAACCAAGACCGATGGATTTTATAAAAATGATTTGGTCAAAATTCTGATGCCTGAAGAATTACAAAAAGTAGATAAAACTTTAAGAGATATCGGATTAGGAAGCCTAGCTGATGAAGGTCTAAAAGTTTTAAATCGTGCTGCAGAAGATGCAGTATCTGAAGCAACTCCAATATTCGTTAATGCAGTAAAGGAAATGTCTTTCGCTGATGCTAAGAATATTCTTTTAGGAGACAATAATGCTGCTACTACATATTTGGAAACCAAAACAAATACTGCTTTATACGATAAATTCAACCCTATCATTAATGCATCATTTAAAAAAGTAGGTGCTGATGAAATATGGAGTACCATAATTTCAAAGTACAACGCAATTCCTTTGACCAACAATGTAAATCCTGATTTAACCGACTACGTAACCGAAGAAGCCCTTTCTGGTGTTTATAAAATGATTGCATTAGAAGAGGAAGAAATTAGAACTAAGTTATCATCAAGAACAACTGATGTTCTTAAAAAAGTATTCGCTCTTCAGGATAAAAAATAGTTTTTTAACATTTTGAACAATAACTTAATAAGTTATGCGTTAAAATTTAAATAGAACATTACATTAAAGCATTCATTTTCAATTTTTTGAGTTAGTTATTTTGAGTTAGTTAGTTAAAAACCGGTGGGAGCACCGGTTTTTTGTATTTAGTTTTCATTTTGGTTTAACATTTTATTTTTTGTTAAATTGAAGTGTGCTAATCTAGCAATGAAACTATCACAATGAGAAATTTAAGAATATTAATCACATTCTTGTTTCTAAGCAATTACATTTATCCTATAATTCCTCTTAGGCAAAATGAAATTCATACAAGTCCACAAACTAGCGCTAGTAACATATTATTAAAAATTGATTCTATACTAAAAAGGGATTTTTATTTAAATGCAGTTAAAACCCATGAAATAGTTTTAACAGGTAAAGCGACTGCCAAGTGCCAAAATTCTATAAGAGGCTGTAATTACAAACTTAATTTTTACTTAATTTTTCATGGTCAAATACTTAATGACCTCATCATTAAAAAACTTAGGCTGTTCTACATTAACTACATGGCCACAATTCTCAACCACTAAAAGCTTCGAATTTTGATGAAGGTCAACAATCTTTCGAATACTTGGAAGAAATAAATAATCTTCTTCTCCCATTACATATAGTGTAGGTATTTTAATATCGGCCGCTCTAAAGAAACGTAGTAAAGGGTTTATTTCTGAAGTAAGTTTAAACCAACGTATAAATTCTTTTTGATAAAGCTTTTTAGCTTCTCGAACAAAAAGAGAACGAGATTCTTTATGATTCTTATTTGGCATTATTATAAATGCAAAAAACTTATACAACCATAGGTAAGGAATAATAGTTTTAAAAATTATACCAAGTTTCATGAGTATTTGTGAACGCAGGTTTAATTTCATAATAGCACCACCCATGACCATACTCGCTACTCGCTCTGGATGCAATTCAGCGAGATTACGTATTAAGATAGTACCGAGAGATATTCCTACGAAGTGCGATTTTTCAATATTTTCAAAATCGATGACCTCAACTATATCATTAGTAATAACATCAAATGTATATTTCTCGTCAAATACATTTTTAAGATTTGGCTTAGAATTTCCGTGTCCTCTTAAGTCTAAGAGTAACACATTAAAATGCTTCTTAAACTCACGAATCTGTTTGAACCATATAGAAGAACTGCCACCTGCACCATGTACAAAAGTGACCCAAACAGTTGAAGCCTTATGTTTATAAGTTATATAATGAAGCAAATTAAAATCCCTTTAGAATAAGTTAATTTACAATGTATCAATTCTTTTTCAAATTCTAATTAGCATAATTGAATATTGCCAAAAATGTGCATGTTTTTAGAGTTTTGATTACATAAGTGTTAAAAAAAAGACAAATTACCTAATAATTAGTTGTATTGCCCAACATGCTGACGTCCAAAAATTGAAACTGCCCGTATATTTGTAAGAACTTAATTATAGTAGTATGGAAAAGCAATATTGTAAAGTAGGAACAGTGAAACCGATAGCGGCAAATGCTGATATAATCACATTATTAGAATATCAATATCAAAATTTTATTGATAAAGCTTCAAACATGCAATCTAATAACCAATTAGGAGAGTTTTTCGAACAGAAGGCGCAAAAAATTAAGAAAACATTAGAGAATCTAGTTTAATCTAGATAGTTCGTTTTCCATTGCTATTTGTAATTCCTTGGCTTTAAGTTTAGCAGCTTCAGCATAATCATGCAGATTAGATGCATAGATAATTCCGCGAGAAGAATTGATTAATAGACCAATGTCTTTGGTCATACCATAAGCACATACATCTTCTAAGCTTCCACCTTGCGCTCCTACACCTGGTACAAGTAAAAAACTATTAGGTACAATTTCACGTATTTCCTTAAGATACTTAGCCTTTGTAGCGCCTACAACATACATTAAATTCTCAGAACCTTTGTAAGTTGTAGAAACTGACAATACTTCTTTATAAAGTTCTTTACCATCAATTTTTTTGGTTTGGAAATCAAAAGCCCCCTCATTTGAAGTTAGTGCCAATAGAATGGTATGTTTATCCTTAAATTCTAAAAATGGCTCTACAGAATCTCTTCCCATATAAGGAGCAATAGTGATGGAATCAAAATTAAGATCTTCAAAAAATGCTTTAGCATATCTTGTTGATGTATTGCCTATATCACCCCTCTTAGCGTCAGCAATCGTAAAAATATCAGGATAGTTAGTATTTAAATACTCTATCGTTTTTCTAAGTGACGACCAACCCTGTACTCCATAAGCCTCATAAAATGCAATATTTGGCTTATAGGCTACACATAAATCATGTGTGGCATCAATTATTGCTTTGTTAAAAGAAAATATTGGATCCTCCTCATCTAATAAAAACGATGGAATTTTTTCTAAATCTGTATCTAATCCGATACATAAAAAAGATTTTTTTTTGCGTATTTGGTCTACTAACTCTTGAGTGGTCATAATTTAAAAAATCTCAGAGGCTTCCCTCAATTTCTCAGTATTTTCAACAAAACTCAATTCATCAATTATTCTTTGTATATCTCCATCTATTATATTCGACAAATCGTACAACGTAAGACCAATACGGTGATCAGTAACTCGACCTTGTGGATAATTGTATGTTCTAATTTTCGCAGAACGGTCACCACTACTAACTTGAGAATTTCGCTTTGCTGCATCTGCCTCCTGCTTCTTAGCTAACTCCATGTCATACAATCGAGATCGTAAAACTCTAAATGCCTTATCCTTATTCTTATGTTGCGATTTCTGATCTTGACATTGCGCCACTAATCCGGTAGGTATGTGGGTTAGTCGAACTGCAGAATATGTTGTATTCACCGATTGGCCACCTGGCCCTGATGAACAGAAAAAGTCAATACGAACATCTTTAGGGTCTATTTGAACATCAAATTCCTCAGCTTCTGGTAAAACCATAACCGTAGCAGCGCTTGTATGCACTCTACCTTGTGTCTCGGTTTGAGGAACACGTTGTACACGATGAACACCTGCTTCAAACTTCAAGGTTCCGTAAACATCAGTTCCTGAAACTTCAAACTGTATTTCTTTATATCCTCCACTTGTACCTTCGCTAAGGTCAATAACATTAGTCTTCCATCCTTTAGATTCACAATATTTCGTATACATTCTAAAGAGATCGCCAGCAAAAATACTGGCTTCGTCCCCGCCGGTTCCTGCTCGAATTTCAACTACTACATCCTTCGCATCTTCAGGATCTTTAGGAATCAACATGAGTTTAATATCCTCTTCTAATTTAGGCAGACCTCCTTTAGCCTCTTCCATTTGCATTTTTGCCATCTCTAGCATCTCAGCATCACTACCATCAGCAATTATTTCCTCTGCTTCGGCTATATTATTGGTAAGCTCTAAATATTCAGCACGCTTATCCATTAAATTTTTCAGGTCCTTATACTCCTTTGTGAGTTTAACATAACGTTCCTGATCAGTAATTATATCTGGCTGAATTATAAGGTCTGAAACCTCATCAAAACGTTGTTTTACGATGTTTAACTTGTCTATCATATGCTTACTTCACTTGTACCGCAAATTTACGATAAATTTACAGACGCCCTAGAGGGATTATTAGTGTAAGGTGTAAAATTATTGAAGGTGACAAGAATTAAAGGTATCTCTCTAATTAAGAATTATACCGTTACTTTTATACATTTTATTGTTAGTATCAACTATGATTACTTCAGTGTCTCCCAATTGATTTATCAATGCTAGACCAGCATCTAAACCCATAACAAAGATTGATGTAGCCAATGCATCTGAAAGCTCTGCACTTTTGGCAAATACAGTTACACTATTAATACCTGTGGATGGAAAACCCGTCTTAGGATTTAATACATGAGTAAACTTTTCATCGTTCACCAACATAAAATTAGCATCGCCGCCAGAAGTCGCTACCGAAGACTCTAATATTGGAAGCCAAGAAAACAAACCACCTTGTCGTTCAGGATTTACGATACCGATTAGCCATTTATCACCAGTGGCCTTAGTACCCCAAGTGGTAATATCTCCATCTAAATTTATAATACCAGCCTTCACATCTTTTGACACTAGCAAAGCCTTTGCTTTATCTGCAGCAAACCCCTTGCCTATACCGCCAAAAGATATTCGCGTACCCTTTTTATTAAGATAAACCGTTTGATCTTTACTATTCAATATAATATTCTTATACCCAATTCTATCAACAGCTTGTTTAACCTCAAGTTTATTAGGCAACGAACTCATAGAACCATCGAACTTCCAAATGTCTTCTAATGCTGTATAAGTAATATCAAAAGCTCCGTTAGTAATTTCAGAAATTTGAATAGATCTTTCTATAAGTTTATAAAGCTCCCAACTAACTGGTACGGGTTTAATTCCTGCATTTTTATTGATAAGACTAGTTTCAGAAGCCTCATCCCATGAAGAAATTAATTTTTCAATTCTTTGAACCTCAGCCAAGGCTTCTTGTATATAAATATACCCCAGTTCTTCATCGACAGCAATGACAGTTATATCAAAACCACCACCCATGACCTCAAATGTTTTTTTGACCGTAACGTACTTTTCCCCTTGACCCACTGCAATGTAGGTCATAAGGCAGAAAAATAAAACATAAATCTTTTTCACTTACTTTCTCTATTTAGAGATAAACATTGGTATAAAGAATAATAAGTTAGGTTGTTGTAATTGAGGTAGAAAATTTATTCAAAAACCCTTAATATTGAACCCTCAAGAGAGGTGTTATATATTTTTAAAGCTTTTGAAGTACTATTCGGAATCTCATTTAAAGGTGTGCCATTTTGTGAAAATCTAGAACCATGTACATCACAGTAAAAGATACCACCATCTTGATTTACAAAACGAACTTGATCATATTGCTCATGGCTACAAATTTGAGTAGCAGCAACAAATTCACCTTCTAAATTCTTAACGACTACAACAAGATTCTTTAAAATGAATCCGCCATTATTGGCCAATTTTGCTGCTTCAGAAGAAGTAAGGTCAATGGTAAAATCTATATTTGTAGGTGGTGTAACTATCTCCCCTTCAATTTCACTGTCTTTTGAACAGCTGCCTAAACAAGGAAAAGTTATTGCAAAAGCTGCACCAGCACCGAGAGTTCGTAAGAATTTTTTTCTTTCCATAGCAAAATAGGTATATAATCAAGAACGATATATTTACACTATTCGTATGTACTAATACACAAAGGTTCCGTGGGTACTTGAAATTGTTAGCTTTTTTGAATCTGACGCTTCTACCCTACCAACAATTTGAGCATCTACACCAAAACTTTTAGCTATCTCAATAATATCTTCTGCAATTTCTTCAGTTAGATAAAACTCTAATCGATGACCACAATTAAAAACCTTATACATCTCTTTCCAATCAGTACCAGATTGCTCTTGTATCAATTTAAAAAGTGGCGGCACCTCGAATAAATTATCTTTTACAATGTGTAGTTCATCAATGAAATGCAAAATTTTTGTTTGGGCTCCTCCACTACAATGAATCATACCATGAATTTCATCGGAATTATATTTTGACAATATTTTTTTAACAATTGGTGCGTAAGTTCTTGTAGGCGAAAGCACCAACTTACCCGCATTTATAGGAGAATTTTCAACCTTATCGGTCAACTTCACAGTTCCTGAATACACTAAATCTTTTGGGACTTCTGCATCAAAACTCTCAGGAAATTTCTCTGCTAAATAATTCGAAAACACATCATGGCGAGCAGATGTTAGCCCGTTACTTCCCATGCCTCCATTATACTCTTTCTCGTAATTAGATTGACCAAAAGAAGCCAAACCAACGATAACATCACCAGCTTTTATATTTGCATTATCAATAACATCAGACCTTTTCAATCTAGCCGTTACTGTAGAATCAACAATTATAGTTCTTACCAAATCACCCACATCAGCAGTTTCTCCACCAGTAGAATGAATGGTAATGCCGAACTCACCTAAATCGTTGATTAATTCTTCTGTACCATTTATAATAGCCGAAAGCACTTCACCTGGTATTTTATTCTTATTCCTCCCTATCGTAGAGGAAAGCATAATATTATCTGTCGCACCTACACAAATTAAGTCATCGATATTCATGATAAGCGCATCTTGCGCTATACCTTTCCAAACCGAGATATCACCTGTTTCTTTCCAATACATATAGGCTAAAGAAGATTTTGTACCTGCACCATCTGCATGCATTACCAAACAATAATCTTCATCTCCCGTAAGATAATCAGGAACTATTTTACAAAAAGCCTTTGGAAAAAGACCTTTATCGATATTCTTAATTGCATTGTGAACATCTTCTTTTGAGGCAGAAACTCCTCTTTGCTGATATCTTTCGCTGCTCGATGTGGACATAACTTTAATTTGTGGCAAAAATAAGAGAATCATTAAAACTGTAACCCCTCAACCGATTAATATTCCGCTATTTTCTATAATTAGAAATAAGTACTTACTTAATAAATAGTAATTCTCGATATTTAGTCAATGGCCATAACTGATTATCCATTAATTTTTCAAGCTTATCGCTATGCAATCTTATTTCAGAAAAATATGGTTTCACATTATTACAATATGCTTCCGCTTTCTTTTTAGTATCCTTCAAAGCATTTGCCTTTTTTCGTGCATCTGTCATAGCATCAACCATTTTTTTAATACTGACAATGTGTTCGGCTATTTCTTCTATCATGGTCAATTGACCTTCAGAGAATTTTTTATGAGCGGCACCGTAAATTTCCTTTAAACCTGATACATTTTTAATCAATATATTTTGATAGGCTATTGCTGCAGGTATAATATACCCATAGACCAATTCATTATAAACCCTACCCTCTATTTGGGTATGCAGTATATAATTCTCTAAATCGACTTCTTGTCGTGCACGAACCTCAACTTCGCTCATCACTTTCATAGATTGAAAAAGTGCTAAACTTTCTTTCGAAGTTAATACGTTAAGAGCTTCAGGTGTATTCCTATTATTACTTAATTTTCGTCGCTTAGCCTCACTCTCCCATTCTGCACTATACCCATCACCATCGAAACGTATACGTTTTGATGTTTTAATATATTCTCGAAGTACATTAAAAATCGCTTCATCTTTTTTCAACGCTTTTTTATCTATCAATGCGTCAACTTCCTTTTTAAAATCTTTTAGCTGTTTTGCAACTATAGTATTTAAAATGGTCATTGGCTTGGCACAGTTTGTTTTAGCCCCTACGCCACGCATTTCAAATTTATTACCCGTAAAAGCAAAAGGCGATGTTCTATTACGATCCGTATTATCCATTAAAATCTCAGGAATTTTACCGACCACATTTAACTTTAATTCCGTCTTCTCTTCTGGTGATAATTTTCCTTTCGATACTCCTTCAAGCTCATCTAGCACACTACTTAATTGCGTACCGACAAAAATTGAAAAAATGGCCGGTGGCGCTTCATTTGCACCCAATCGATAATCATTACCCGCCGATGCTATTGAAGAGCGCAAAAGTTCTTCATAGGTATCAACCGCTTTTATCGTATTTATAAAGAAGGTGAGGAACTGTAAATTTTTCATCGGCGTAGAACCCGGACTCAACAGATTAACTCCCGTATCGGTTGCCAATGACCAATTGTTATGTTTACCAGAACCATTTATTCCTGCAAATGGTTTTTCATGAAACAATACCATAAAGTGGTGTTTATCAGCAATCTTGTCCATCACATCCATAAGTAAAAGGTTGTGGTCAATAGCAAGGTTTGCTTCTTCAAAAACAGGCGCCAATTCAAATTGATTAGGTGCTACCTCATTATGTCTTGTTTTAACTGGTATGCCCAATTTGGTACATTCTTTTTCCAAATCGCTCATAAAACTAAGTACACGACTTGGTATTACTCCGAAATAATGATCATCTAACTGCTGACCCTTTGCAGGTGTTTCACCCACCAAAGTGCGACCAGTCATCATAATATCTGGTCTAGAATGCGCGAGAGCCTTATCAATCAAGAAATATTCTTGCTCCCAACCTAAGGTGGCATTCACTTTAGAAACATTCTTATCAAAGTATTTCGCAACAGCTGTAGCAGCATCATCAACGGCGCTCAACGCTCTTAACAACGGAGCTTTATTATCTAATGCCTCACCCGTATACGAAACAAAAATAGTAGGTATACATAATGTGGTACCATAAATAAAAGCGGGTGATGAGGGATCCCAAGCGGTATAACCTCGGGCTTCAAATGTATTTCGAATTCCACCACTAGGAAAACTAGAGGCATCTGGTTCTTGCTGAACTAACTGCCCTCCTCCAAATTTTTCTAAAGCAGTACCATCTGGCAATAAATCAAAAAAGGCATCATGCTTCTCAGCGGTAGAACCAGTTAATGGTTGAAACCAATGCGTGTAGTGTGTAGCACCCATCGATATAGCCCAACCTTTTATGGCTTCGGCAACCTGATCTGCTATTTTACGGTCAATCTTAGAACCTGAAACCATAGCTCCTTTCAAACTTTCTAATGCATCTTTAGTAAGATATTGTAACATCTTACTTTCATTAAAAACATTAATTCCGAATAACTCAGATCGCCTTCCTTTTTCCTCTATAGCGATACTATTTCTTGTCTGACTTTGGGCAATTGCCGCGAATCTTGATGATACCATATGCAAATACATTATTAATTCAACAAAATTACGTTCAATAAATATAAATATGACAAAATACCCGATAAAAAACAGGGGTAGATAACAATTAATTTAATTTTTAAAGATTTACCCCCTCAAAAATTCATATGAAATGATAAAAAACATATTTTTGCTTGTCTTTTATTCAAAAAAAATATAACTATTATATTATGAGCAAAACAAAATTAGAATACATCTGGTTAGATGGATATTTTCCAACCCAAAACATGAGAAGCAAGACCAAAGTGGTTAATGACTTTGGTGGTAAATTAGAAGATTGCGAAATGTGGTCTTTTGATGGAAGTTCAACACGACAAGCTGAAGGTGGTTCTTCTGACTGTTTGCTTAAGCCAGTTGCTATTTTTCCAGATCCTGCAAGAAAGGACGGATTTTTAGTAATGACTGAAGTTTTAAATGCAGACGGAACTCCGCATGTATCAAACGGAAGAGCTACTATAGAAGATGAAGACAATGATTTTTGGTTCGGTTTCGAGCAAGAATACTTTATCATGGATACCAAAACACAATTACCTTTAGGTTTCCCTATTGGTGGTTATCCTGCTCCACAAGGTATGTACTACTGTTCTGTTGGAGGGTTACATACCCACGGAAGAGATTTAGTTGAAGAGCACGCTGATCTTTGTATCGCTGCCGGACTTAACTTTGAAGGGATTAACCAAGAGGTAGCTTCTGGTCAATGGGAATTTCAATTGTTCGCTAAAGGCGCTAAATTAGCTGGCGACGAAATGTGGGTTGCACGCTACCTATTAGATAGACTTACGGAATCTTTTGGATACTATATTGAATACCACCCAAAACCATTAGGTAAGGAATTGGATTGGAACGGTTCTGGTATGCACGCAAACTTCTCTAACACTACGTTAAGAACTTGTGGTTCTAGAGAAATTTATGAAAAAATTTGTGAAGCTTTCAGACCAGTTGTTAAAGAACACATCTCAGTTTACGGTGAGTTTAACGACCAACGTTTGACCGGACTTCATGAAACTGCTTCAATTACAGATTTTAGTTATGGTATTTCTGATAGAGGTGCTTCAATTAGAATTCCAATCATTACCGTTCAAAAAGGATGGAAAGGTTGGTTAGAAGACAGAAGACCTGCTTCTAATGGAGATCCTTATAAAATTGCCGGTAGAATTATTAAAACCGTTAAATCGGCTAAGATTTAATACCAAATTAATTGTTGATTATACTAAAACGCCTTGGATTACTCCAAGGCGTTTTTTATTGCTTAGTATTTTGAAGAGGAGTATTCATCCAGTAGTCCTTAAAACTATCACCTTCGTTAATTGGCTGGAGTTTATTAAAAATTGGTTTTCTTTTATCCATATAAAGGCTATCAGTGGGCAAACTTATTATTTCTAGCTGTAATTTTTGCACAAAAAACTCTCTGAATTGTTTTCTGTTTTCATACCAATTCTCATTAATTATATTCCCATCAATATCTTTTAATTTTTTTAAGTTCAACTTTAAATTTTTGTTATTGATTTTCTGTTGTTCTCCTAGAGATTTTATCTCCGTAATCATTTCTAGCGTATTTTCATTTTCCAAATCTGGATATAACAGTACTTCATTACCAATTAACACCAATCTTTTTATTTTTATCTTCTCACCATTAAACTTCGCATTGTAATTGGATTTTCTAAGTGCAGAACTCTCTTCCAAAGTATTAGTGAACTTCAGTATAAAATAATTCCTATGTAGATTCAATATAACATTCTCAAGCTTCAGTTTTGGTTCTTTAGCTATCTTAAAAGCGTTATCCATTGAATGATAACTAAGATACATTTTACCGTTTTGCCGAATATATTCAACTTTGGTTTTCAACAATATTTTTTTCTCACCCTCATTTTTTCCAATCGCAACCTTATCATATATGGCATAATCAAAACCCTGTATGGCAAAATTATCCTTCATGATATACATATGCCCTTCTACATTTATTCTATCATCCATGGTAATATTATCATCCATAACTTTAAATGAAATATGATATAGCACAATCCCATCGACGATAACATCATCTTCTTTGTAGAAAATATGATTATCAGCAAAGTCACTTTCTAACTTATTTACAAAATCAAAAGAATTGATTTGATAGTTTCTAATTGGATTATGTATTCTTAGAATGGTATATTCATTACCTCCGTAACTATCCAAAAAAGCTTTTGATATGGTTTTTGTTTTGTTCTTATAATCATATGGTCTTTGTCCTACAGTATCAATGGGAAAATCATTGTTACTATGATATTCTAAAATTCTAACTTTTGAAGTTTCAAAATCGGAACCTTTAACCCCTTGGTCATATATTTGGAATATTGCCTCATTAAGATTGGTATAATTATCATTTTTAAGTTGATAATCTCTATAATAGCCAACATAAGAATATGGTTTTTGAGGTAAATTGACTGAGAGGTTTTTAATTGACTTATAAATTATCTGCTTCGCTGTGAGTTCTTTTTTTCTAGTTCTTTTTTCACTAACCACAACTTCATCTAATTCAAACAAAGCAGCTTTCATTTTAATTAACTCTATTAAGCCATTTTTAAAGTTTGACAACGAAACAACTCTTGTTTCATAGCCCATAGAGGATATTTCAAGGTACTCACCGCTACTTTTAAATCTGACTGGAATTTTAAAGCTTCCATCAGCATTGGAAATTACACCCAATGCTTTATCCTTAATCCTCACCGTGGCAAATACCACAGGTTCTAGAGTTATGGAATCAATCAATTTACCTGAAATAAATTCAGTTTCTTGTGTATAACCTATTAAACCTATAAACCCAAAAAAAAATAAAAAAATGCAACGTAGGTCATACATACTTTTTAGTATTTATTATCCAATTGTAACGTACACAAAGGCTAAGTAGATTCCCACAAGAATTATGCCATCTCTCCACCCCAAACGCAGCCCTTTTGGTATAAATACCAAAGGCAGAATGAGAAAGGAAATACCCAACATCCAAAAAATATCGTTGGTCAATAAACCCTGATCCATAACTCGTATCGGGGTAATTATTGAGGTAATACCCAATACCGCTAGCAGATTAAAGATATTAGACCCTATTAAATTTCCTAATGAAATAGCCTTTTCCTTTTTTATCACCGCTATTACCGATGCCGCTAATTCAGGAATACTAGTACCTATAGATACAATTGTTATTGCAATTACACGCTCGCTTACACCAAATACAGTAGCCATACCAACTGCACCACTAATCAATAATTCTGAACCACCCCAAAGAGCACCCCCACCTAAACCTAAAAAAAGTGCGGTTTTATATGTTGGCATCATAACATCAGGTTCGTCATCTTCATCAATTACAGCCGGTTTTTGAAAACGCAATAGATACACTAAGAATAAGAAAAGAAAAATTACCATGGTAATACCTTCGTACTTCTCTAGAACTCCGTCAAAATAGATAAAGAAGAAAAAGAGTAATGAGGCTAACATCATCACCGGCCAATTAGTTGTGTAAAAGTTTTTATTAACATCAATAGGACTTAATAAAATTGTTATCGCTAGCACCAATCCTAAATTTGCAATATTAGATCCTACTACATTACCTAAAGCTAAATCTGGGAAACCATCTAATGCGGCATTTATACTAACAATTAATTCTGGTGCTGAGGTAGCGAAAGAAACGACTGTCATACCTATTACAATCTTCGGAATCTTTAATTTCAGCGATAAATCTACAGCAGCTTTTAAAAGCCAATTCCCCCCGGCTATCAATAAAAAAAGTCCCCCAAGTATAAAAAGAAAGTTCTGCATGAAATGAATTTACACAAATATAAATAGAAGAAATCTGTTTGTATTCATCAATCGAGATAATAGATAACTAAAATTATAGTTAAATAACTATTTTTATAGTTTTAAAACTATAAAAATAGTTTACATTAGCCAATGTAAAACACACCATGGAAAAATTAACTAACAAAGAAGAGGAAATAATGAAAATTCTTTGGCGACTAAAAAAAGCCTTTGTCAAAGAAATAATGGAGGAAATTTCTGCGCACAAACCACATTACAATACACTATCTACTATTGTACGTAATTTAGAGGAAAAGAACTTCGTGGGTTTTACAGCCTATGGAAAAACACATCAATATCATCCGATAGTGAGTAAAGAGAGTTATTACAAGGCTTATGTAAATGAAGATATGGTAGGGTATTTTGATAATTCTTATAAGAATTTAGTATCATTTTTTGCCAAGGAGGAAAAAATTTCAATTGCGGAGCTTAAAGAAATAATTTCACTAATAGAAAATAAAAAATAATGGAATCATTTTTCATACACCTATTAAAGTCCTCAGCAGTTTTACTATTGTTCATTACTATTTATCAGCTTTTCTTAAAAAAAGAAACTTTCTTTGAAAATAATCGTGTTTTTCTTATTCTAGGACCAATCATAGCAATAGCTCTACCATTTATTACTTTTACAAAAACTATTCTTATTCAACCATCAGTTCAGCAAGAATGGTATGTTTCAGAAGAAATAATAGTTGACCCAATTATAAACGAAACATTGAATTGGTCTCCAATTTTGATTGGCTTTTATGCTATTGGACTCTTCTACTTTTCAATAAGACTAATCTTACAGTACAAAAAAATAATCAAGCTCAAAAAACAAAGTGAAATTGTAAAAGACGCTCAATTCACACACGTAAAAACGAACAAGCGTATTTCGCCATTTTCATTTTTCAACAATATTTTTTACTATCCAAAACAATTCACAGAGGCAGAACTTTTTACAATCATTACACATGAAAAAGTACATGTTCTTGGCAAGCATTCAGTCGATGTTTTAATAACAGAAATCGTTTCAATCATCCTATGGTTCAACCCTTTTATTTGGTGGTATAAAATTATGGTTAAACAAAATTTGGAATATCTAGCTGACGCAAAAACATGTGCGATGGAAATTGATAAAAAATCATATCAATACCTAATGTTAAAACAAACTGTTAGTTCGCAAACTTTATCAATCATTAACCCTTTTTTCAATTCATTCATCAAAAAACGAATCGTCATGATCAATCAACAACCATCAAAAAAAAGTAATCAACTTAAATTATTTATTATTCTTCCTGCGATAGTAATATTTCTAATGAGTTTTAATACTAAAGAAGTTTTTGAAGTTAAAAATAATAGCAGTATTTCTAAAGAAATCAAAACTAGTGAAAATGCAATTGACCTCGTTATCTCTAAAAACACTACAAACAAAAGTCTAGAAAACATAAAACAACAACTACTATTAGATAATGTAGATTTTTCTTTTACTGCAGTACGAAATTTAAATGGTGAGATTATTGACTTGACATTAAGTCTTGTTGGAAATTCTAAAAACGGATCGAAGACATTTTCTGGTAATTACCAAAGTGACTCTATTGACACCATAGATGATGTTATTATAAAATATGTCCCAAAAACTAATTATTTGTTTATTGGAAATAAAAAAGGTGCTCCACATTTAAAATCAGATTCATGGGTTATTACAACTCAAATAAATGAAGTAAAAATTGAAGTAGACAAAAATTCAAAAAATGAAACTCTTAAAAGTGATTCTGAATTTTTAAAGGAAAATGGCGTCACCATTTCTTATAGGGGAATAAAAAGAAATAAAAATGGTGAAATAACTGCCATCAAAGTACACTATAACAACAATGCAGGAGAAAAAGGGACTTATCAACAAATAAAATCAACTCCAATTGCTCCTTTTTCAATAACTGTAAATCTTAATGAAGATGATATTAAAATAAGTACAGTCACCCAAACAAATGATTATACCGATTCATATATATCTAAGGAAGAATACAAATCTGGTAAAATTGTAGAGATTAGAAAAAACAATAACACAGATTCCTATTATTTAAATGGTAAAGAATTAACACAGACTGAAATGGAAAATTTAAATTCAGATGAGAAATCAATACTTAGTTTCTATCAGTTAGCAGACAGTCTTAATTTTGAAACTGAAATATTAGAAACCACAAGTGACGATGGCTTTGGTAACATTAAACAAATTAAATTCCTAAAAGATTCATCTAATACCAATCAAAGAAAATATTTGATTATCGAAAAGGGAGTAATAAAAACAAAAGAAGATTAGTATAAAATAAATTTAAATAAAGCGGGTGATTATACCTCTATTGGTACGTATAAAATGGAGTAATTACAAATAAAAACTAGTAAGTCAAAAAACAAATCGTTATGATCAATCAACAAAAATCACACAAATTAAAAGCATTAAAAAGTTTATTCATTCTGCCATTGTTAGCCTTCTTTCTGATAAGTTTCAATGTAAGGGAAGTTTATTCCTATAACATTAAATCTCAATCCGATTCTACACAAAACAACATAGAACTACTTATAGATAAAAATACTTCAGATTCACAATTGTTGAAAATTAAGGCAGATTTAGCAAAGGAAAAATTTGATTTTTCATATACTACAGTAAGAAATAAAGATGGAGAAATAAAAAACATATCTATTGAAATTTCTGGCGGAAATAAGAAACATGGAGAAGTAAGTAGCAGTTTTAATTCTGCCTCAGACAATGACACCATTGATCCCACATATATTTTAATTGATATCGACAAGAATAGTATATCATTTAGAAACTCAGATGTCAGTAATAAAGTAACCAAAATAAAAAAGTCTAAATCTGACAACAATAAGCAAATTTCTATCACTACTTCTTCTGCTGAGGACTACGACGTTAAAATAGTAGAAGCAGAAGGCAATGGATTTATGTTTATCACTACAGATGGTAATGAAGAACCCTTATTTTATATTGACGGAGAAAAAAGCGATGCCAAGGCCATAAATAACTTAGATGAGAGTACTATTAAATCAATGAATGTTATAAAAGGTGACAAGGCTATTGAAAAATATGGTAAAGAAGCTAAGCATGGAGTAATTGAAATAATAACAAAAAAATAATCCGATATAAATATCTTAGGGATTAACTTTAATCTAAATCTGGTGTATCTATAACATCGGATTTTTTGATTTTAATGATGAAATAGCCTTTTTAGTCAATTTGATCAATGAAAAGCCCCTTACAATTTAAAAAATACTCAAATAAGCCCCTACATTTATTACATAATACAACTAATAAACAATATTTAATTATAATATAAAACTTAATCGTAGAACTCAAGTTTTATATTGAAATAAAAATCACTAATTAACTTACAGTTATGTAATTGATTACACTAATTTAACAAGTTTTATTTGTTCTAAGGACTAAGCCCATATATCTTCCATGAACAATTATTCATTCAACGTTCAATCACTAAAACCTTACATCATGATAGCTTTAATTAAACTTTTAGTCGTATTAATTTTAAGTACTATAATTACGCTTGTTCTGCATTAGGTATTACGTATTTTTAAATAAAGGAAATATTGCGATTTAAACAATCCCTTTCTTATTTATGTACTTTTGTAATAAATAAAAACATTGAAAAAAGTAATCTACAAACTACTTGCTAAGCTTAACAAAGCTCTTTTACCTTCATATAGTAAGCAACGATTAGACCTATCTAAAGCTAGTAAATTACAAATGGCGCTTATAGGTTGGCGCTATTTCGTAACCACTAAGGCACTTGATTAATATTTTAAAAGAGATTGTACCGAGTAGTCATTAATTTTTGAAGAGCCATTAAGAAAAGTAAGTTCAATTAAAAAATTACATTGAACTATTTCACCTCCTAAACGTTCTATCAACTTACATGCTGCATTTGCAGTACCACCAGTCGCCAGTACATCGTCATGTATAAGCACCTTATCACCCTTTTCGATAGCGTCTATTTGAATTTCAAGCGTATCTGTACCATATTCTAGATCATAAGTTTCACTCAGCGTAGTGGATGGTAATTTTCCTGGTTTACGTATAGGTACAAAACCTGCATTTAGCTTACTTGCAAGCATAGGTCCAAAAAGAAAGCCTCTACTCTCCATACCAACAACCTTATTTATTTTTTGCCCGTTCAATAATTTAAATAGTTCATTAGTAGTTTCTTTTAATGCATCAGGGTTTTGCAACAACAAAGTTATATCCTTAAAAATCACACCTTCCTTAGGAAAATCAGGTATATCTCTAATTAAGCTTCTTAAATCCATTTAATATAGTGCTCTTAATTTTGTGGTAAATGTAAAAAGAAATATATTTGCAGCCCGTTAAGGGAAATATTAAAAGGCCTCGTGGCGCAACTGAATAGCGCACTTGATTACGGCTCAAGAGGTTACTGGTTTGAATCCAGTCGAGGTCACAAGTTTAACTCACTAAAAGAGTCAAAACCCTGCAAATTTTATGATTTGCAGGGTTTGTTGGTTTTAAGGGCATCATATGAAATCAATTGATTTGATATGCTAAAACTCTTTTGCAACTGCATTTACCAAAACAATAGTGTTCCAATTGAAATCTTTTCAAAAATTCTAAGCTCTACCTAAATAGCAATTACTCTATTCCATACAAGAACTCTATACTACTACGATTACTACATTCTAATAAATTCAAGCTTTGAATTGAAATTATAAATTCATAATTTGTATGATGTGTTATAAAAATGCACTCATTTAAACATCATTATCATGTTTACCCCATTAGGACAAACAAAATCTATTACCCAGCAAATTGAATTTGAATTAACAAAAGCAATTAGAACTGGAAAATATCTTCCAGGAAATAAATTACCCACAGAAAACGAACTCTGTCAAATATTCAATGTCAGCAGAACATCGGTACGAGAGGCCGTAAAAAAAATGAATGCAAAGGGTATTGTAGATGTAAAAAGAGGGAGTGGCGTTTATGTATCGGAGATTAGTATAAAAAATGCTTCCGAAAATTTAAATATGTTTTTTGAACTTTCTTCTGATGAAGATGTTATTCTACAAACAATCAATACAAGATTAATTCTTGAGCCCGCTCTAGCAGCACAGGCAGCCAAATTTCGCACTGAGAGTCAGTTGATTTTTTTAAAAGATAATATGATTGCAATGTACAATTGTGATTTAATGAAAAAGGAAACGGAATTGGACAATGATTTTCATAGAGCACTACTTTCAATTGCCCACAATAAAGTATTAGAATTGCTGCTAAGTCCTATTTTCAATTTAATGCCAAAATTCAAAACAATTGTCTACGCGAAACCTACAGATGGAAATCTACAAACCCACAAAAAAATAATGTTAGATCATCATGAAAACATACTTAAAGCAATTATAGAACAAGATGAACAAAAAGCAACAGACGCAATGAGAACCCACATTATTGAAACTCAAACCAATTATTCAAAATCAATACAGAAAAAATGAGCTTTATAACCTTTGGAGAAACCATGCTAAGGTTAACCCCTAGCAATAGTGCTTCTAAAATTAAATCATCACGGCTCTTTCAAGCCAACTATGCGGGTTCAGAATCTAATGTTGCCAGTTCTCTAGGTGTATTGGGCAATGAGGTGAGTCATATTACAAAGTTCCCTAACAATCAACTAGGAGATGCCGCTATCGCTTCATTACAATCCTACGGTATTGACACAAAACATATATCTCGAGGGGGGAGTAGAATTGGCACCTATTTTATAGAAATAGGCTCTTCCATACGTCCTTCAAGTGTAGTGTATGATCGCGCCAACTCCGCCATCAGTGAAATAAAACCCAACGAGTTTGATTGGGAAGAAATATTGGAAAACAAAAAATGGTTATTTCTTTCTGGCATCACTCCTGTACTCTCTAAACAATGTGCCTATGAAACTATAAAGGCTGCCAAGGTAGCTCAACAAAAAGGGGTCAAAGTTTGTTTTGACATGAATTATCGTCGATCACTTTGGAAAGATCCATCTGATGCTCGTAAAATTTTTGACCAGATAATAGAACATACCGATTTACTATTCGGCAATGAAGGTGTCTTAAAAGATGTTTATGACCTAAAACCTACTGGAGATACGATATTGGATAAGACCATTGAAGCATCAACGGTAGCTGCAGAAAAATTTGGAGTCAAACAATTAGCTTTTACGGTGCGAGAACATAATTCAGCAAGTACGAATAAGGTTTCTGCGGTTTTACTATCAAACAATAAGCATCATATTTCAGATACAATAGATATCTCCATAACAGATCGTTTTGGGGCTGGCGATGCTTTTGCTGCTGCAACTTTACATGCCATTAACAGTGGTTGGGACGATAAAAAAGTAATTGACTTTGCTGCCGCTGCTTTTGCATTAAAGCACACCATACAGGGAGATCAGCATACGAGTAGTGAAAAAGAAATTCTTTCCATTATGGAAGGTAAAACAGGCGGTCACGTATTAAGATGAAAAGAGCAGAAATAGTTAAGATAATTAAGAAAGAAAAAATAGTGGCTATTGTTCGTATGAAAGAACAATTAGAAGTACCCGCTTTTATAAATAGTTTAATAAAAGGAGGCATAAAAGCACTTGAAATCACCTCGAACACACCCGGTTTTTCTGAAGAAATTGCGAATGCCAGAAATCTATATTCACAATTCGGTGTACTCATTGGGGCAGGTACCGTAACCAATATTGAAATTGCAAAAGAAGCCATCAAGGCAGGAGCACAATTCTTGGTCACTCCTAATACAAATATAGAGGTCATCAAAATTGCCCATACGCATGATATTCCAGTATTGATGGGCGCGGTTACACCTACTGAAGTCTGTGTTGCTATAGAAAATGGCGCTGATATTATAAAACTGTTCCCTGCCGGAAGTCTCGGAATCAATTACTTCAAATCCATCAAGGCTCCTTTGGACAAAATTGATTTTTTTGTAGTCGGAGGCATAAACCTTTCCAATATAAAAGATTGGATGGAAGCAGGTGCTTCCGGGGTTGGACTGGGGAGTGTTTTGACCCAAACCACAATAAGAGAAGGTGATATAAACCCAATAGAAAGTACGGTAAAAAAATTCATTCAATTAATACAGAATTAATCATGGACGAACTGAAAATTGAAAAAATAGAATTGTTTAAAGTTCCGCCAAGATGGTTGTTCGTAAAGATTACAACCAAATGCGGTATTGTAGGTTGGGGGGAACCTGTAGTTGAAGGGAAAGCGGATACCGTGGCCGCATGTATAAAAGAGCTGGAGAATTATTTGATAGGACGTACCGCAAATAATATCGAAGATATTTGGCAAGTGCTTTATAGAGGTGGTTTTTATAGAGGTGGCCCTATTTTAATGAGTGCAATGTCAGGTATTGATCAAGCCTTATGGGACATTAAAGGGAAATTTTTAAATGTGCCTGTTTATGAATTATTGGGCGGGGCCGTACGGCAAAAAATGAAAATGTATTGTTGGATTGGCGGAGATAATCCTGATGTTGTTTTAGAACAAGCCCATACAAAAGTAAAACAAGGTTATAAAGCAGTAAAGATGAATGCTACAGGCGCAATGGATTGGGTTTCATCTTTAAAGGATATTAAAAAAGTAGCGAATAACATTAAACTATTAAGAGAAGAATTTGGATACGATTTAGACGTTGGTCTAGATTTTCACGGTAGGGTTCATAAACCCATGGTCAGAAGGCTTATCGATGAGCTAGAACCTTATGAACCAATGTTTATAGAAGAACCTGTTTTAAGTGAAAACAATGATGCCCTAAAACATATATATTCCTACACCAGTATTCCTATCGCAACAGGAGAGCGTATGTTCTCTAGATGGGATTTTAAGGGTATACTTAACGAGGGTGTTGTTGACATTATTCAACCAGACCTTAGCCATGCGGGCGGAATTTCAGAAGTAAGAAGAATTGCTACAATGGCAGAAGCCTATGACATTGCCATTGCGCCACATTGCCCGTTAGGACCAATATCACTTGCATCGGCATTGCATCTCGATTTTGTTTCATCAAATGCAATCATACAAGAAAGTAGCTTAGGAATACATTATAATAAAGGCTATGATATTTTGGACTATGTGCTAAATCCAGAAGTTTTGGAAGTAAAAGAAGGATATATTGAATTACTAACAAAACCAGGCCTTGGTATTGAGATCAATGAGGATATACTGAAAGAAGGTCAAAAGATTGGGCATAACTGGGCAAACCCGATCTGGAGAAATACAGATGGTAATTTTGCAGAATGGTAATTAATAATCAGCAACGCAAGTAACAAGGCAAACCATAAAAAACATGATTTATATAATTGCATTACTAGCTTCCTTAATATTTTTGGTCGTAGGCATCGTTAAGTTCAAAATTCATCCATTTTTTGTATTGCTACTTGCTGCAATTGGTTATGGCTTCATCACAGGAATGGGAGCCGAATTAATAATAGATTCCATTAACTCCGGTTTTGGAGGTATTTTGGGGAAGATTGGTTTAATTATTCTTTTTGGTGTAACGATAGGAACCATTTTAGAAAAATCTGGTGGAGCTATGGTGATAGCTACTCGCATATTGAACTTGATTGGCGAAAAATCTATTCACCTAGCGATGATGCTAACAGGTTATATACTATCGATTCCCATATTCGCAGATAGCGCCCTGCTCATGATGAACCCTTTGAACAAAGTATTATCCAAAAAATCGGGTATTTCATATGCAGGTACGACCGCAGCATTGGCAATGGGCTTGACTGCCTCTCATGTTATGGTTCCACCAACCCCAGGCCCAATAGCAGCAGCAGGCATATTAGGAGCCAACTTGGGAGATGTAATATTATGGGGGCTTTTAATAAGTAGCCTCTCCTTGATTCCTTGTTATTTATATGCAAAAAAAATAGCTTCAAAAATTAATATCCCTATTATACTTGAACCTATTGCAAATCCCGGAAAAAAACCGGCTTTATGGAAATCATTATTAGCAATTGTAGTCCCACTGGCATTAATACTATTGAAATCAGTTATGGACTATCCTGAACTGAATATGCAACCCTCGATAGTTAAAAGCTGTATTTCCTTTTTAGGAACCCCAGTAATCTCTTTACTTATTGGAGTACTATTAGCATTGGTGCTTCCCGAAAAATTGGACGAAAAAATTTTCTCTGCCACAGGTTGGGTCGGTGAATCCTTAAAAGTAGCGGCACCTATTATTTTGATTACTGGTGCCGGAGGAATTTTTGGAAAAATGTTACAAAACTCTGGTATTGCCGATATAATCACAGAAGGATTTACTGGTTTGGAAATAGGGTTGTTTTTCCCTTTTTTCTTGGCAGCCTGTTTAAAGACAACGCAAGGGTCCTCCACAGTTGCATTGATAACGACCGCTTCTATTGTCGCTCCTCTAATGACCTCTTTAGGGCTCAACGAACCATTTCTGCAAGCGATGACCGTTTTGGCTATAGGAGCCGGTTCATCGGTAGCATCCCATGTTAATGATAGTTTCTTTTGGGTATTAACGCAATTAACAGGTATGAATGTTAAACAAGGGTATCAAGTACAGACGGCAGGCACCTTTATTTTTGGAACCACGGCAATGGTCATCATTTATATAATTACTAAATTAATTTACTAGATCATGAAAAATAGTAGTATCACAATCGTATTGGGAATTTTACTTTTTAGCTCTTGCAAAGAAAACTCTAAGAAAGAGAAACATGATGATATTCTTAAGGAAGAAACTTCAGAAATAGTTTCTAAAAAATCTACAGACACTATAAAAGCCGCCTTTGCTATTGAAATTTTGGATAATGAAGCACTGAACGTCATTGATCCCGAAGCCACTTTAGAAGTTCTGGCTAGCGGATTTACATGGACCGAGGGACCACTTTGGATTGAAGAAGATAACTATTTATTATTCTCTGATATCCCAAACAATAAAGTATATAAACTGGATAGTAACCATGGTGTATCTACTTTTTTAGATCCTTCAGGATATACCGGCGAGGGTTCCTACGGCGATGAGCCAGGATCAAACGGTTTAATTTTAAACAAACAAGGTGAATTGATCTTACTTCAACATGGCGACAGAAAAGTTGTAAAAATGAATGCTTCTTTAGACAACCCAAAATCAGAATTCATAACCCTTGCTGATAATTACGAGGGACAGAAATTCAATAGTCCCAATGATGGCTTTCTTGACAAAGAAGGTAATTTGTATTTTACCGATCCACCCTATGGGCTCCCATTAAAACAAGATGACCCCAACAAGGAGTTAGATTTTCAAGGGATTTACTGTTTGTTGAATTCTGGTGAACTAGTCTTGCTTGACAAACTCACAAAACCCAATGGAATTGGGCAATCACCTGATGGAAGTACCTTATATGTAGCTGTTTCTGATCCTCACCATGCTGTTTGGTATCAGTATGATATTGTAAAACCGGGAAAGGTTACCAATAAGAAAATTTTTTATGATGTTACCCCATTAATTGGCAAGGAAGGCCAACAAGGATTACCTGACGGTTTAAAAATCAATAACAAAGGGTTTCTATTCGCTACGGGACCAGGTGGTATATGGATTTTCAATAGTTCTGCAAAAGCTATAGCACGGATACACACCGGACAGTTAACCTCAAATTGTGCCTTCAGCAACGATGGGAAAAGGTTGTTCATGACAGCCGATGATTATATTTTAGCCGTTGATTTATTATAAGAGTTAATTAAGCGGGAAAATTGGGCAAGATTTCTTTTTTTTCAATTTTCTTATTTAATAGGTCAACGTATTATAACCATTTGCCTGTAATTGAAGCATCCGTACCGAGGCGGTCGGGGTAACGTTGAGACCGTCAAAAAGCGTCTCTTCCGCTACGCCTAATTTTTCCATGGCAACACTACATACGCTTACCTTGACCTTTCCCTTATATTTTTGAAAAAACTTTTCCAGCTCAGAATGTTTGACTAATTGGGTCACCACCTTACCTTTTACCACAATTTCGTACTCCTCTATTACAGCACCGCTTTCAATGAGCAAGTCATACATGCTTAGCACCCCCTTAAAATGCCTTTCCGTAGTAAGTATAAAACCATATTTGGGTGTTTTTTCCAAATCCACAATAGTTTGTTGGTCTAATTTTTTTTGACCGTGGGCTACTGAAGTAGTTGCGGCCATAACCAAAATGACCAAAAGGATGCGAAAAATATTTTTCATGAATTCTATTTTTTTTGTGTGTATAGTTTATCTAAAAATACAGAATTTAATGACCGTTTTTCATGTAAGCCATGAGAAAAACTAGAACCTTTTATGCAACCCTTGCTCTGGGGCAACAATGGCCTTTTGAATTGTTCGTGAGCGTTTAGTTAACGAAGTAAAGCCATTGAAAAACAAATGGAACCATCTTGTAAATAAGTCGCTCAGGCGATCTTTGAGCAGAAAGGTCAAGAAACGCCTGCCGGTAAACACGAAAATGCTAAATTCTTTCAAATCTATATTCATGACTTGTATCATTTTATACACCACAACCATCCCTTAATTTTAATTCTTGGTTTACAGAAAATTAAAAAATGAAAAACGAGTTTAACCATAGAACGGTAAGCATACAGATAAACGGGGTGATACTTAAAGGAAATCTGGTTGTACCCCAAAATCCAATTGGTTTAGTCATTTTTTCACATGGAAGTGGTAGCAGCCGCCTTAGTCCCCGTAATAACTATGTTGCCGAGGTTTTACAAAAAAATCACTTGGCCACTTTGCTCTTTGACCTATTAACGGAAGATGAAGACAAAATCTACGAAAATCGATTCAATATCGATTTACTCACACTTCGTCTTATAGATGTAACGCAATGGGCTCAACATACAAAAGAAATTCAAAACTTACCAATAGCGTATTTTGGAGCAAGTACTGGAGCCGCATCTGCTTTGAAGGCTGCGGCATTCTTTGATGCCGACATAAAAAGTATTATTTCAAGAGGCGGTCGACCTGACCTTGTACTCAAAGATTTGGATAAGGTAACCGCTCCTACCTTGTTAATCGTTGGAGGTTGGGACGATGTTGTCATCGAACTCAATGAAAAGGCTTATCAAAAACTACAATGTGAAAAGAAATTGGAAATTATACCAAATGCAACCCATTTGTTCGAGGAACCTGGAAAATTGGAGGCGGTTGCGCGAATATCGGCATCGTGGTTCACTAAACATATGATGAACAAAAAATGAAAACCCATGTTTGAAGATAGAAATGATGCAGGAACACAACTGGCTAAGAAATTAACTAAATTCAAAGAAGAAAATGTAGTGGTTTTAGCAATACCCAGAGGCGGATTACCTGTAGGAGCACAAGTAGCAAAGAGCTTACAAGCCCCTTTAGATGTAGTGTTAACTAAAAAAATAGGTTACCCTACTAATAAAGAATATGCTATTGGTGCCGTTAGTCTAGAAAGCATCGTCTTGACCAATGCCATGGGAATAGAAAAAAGTTATATTGACCAAGAGACCGCTCGTATTCGAAAAACACTGAGAGAGCGGTACAATCAATACTACAAGCATCAATCTCCAGCCAACCTGAAGAACAAGACGATAATTATAGTCGATGATGGTGTCGCGACCGGCAATACCTTGTTGGCGACTATAGAACTAGTATACAAACAAAATCCATCTAAAATTATAATAGCCATACCTGTTGCTCCTGCTTCTGCAATCTATAAAATATCGAATACCGAAAATGTAGATGAAGTCATCTGTATATTAATACCTGATAATTTTAGGGCAGTTGGTCAGTTTTACAAAAATTTCGAACAAGTTACCGATCAAAAAGCCATACAAATACTAGAGAAAACCAATTCTAAAAAGACACTTGATCTTTAAGTAAGAAAAAATATTAGTCTATAAAATTCGTTTTACCAACTTGTAGATATTCATGAATTACCCTCTATTTTTTAGTAGTTTTTACAACAACAAAAGACCTTTCACCAAAATATTCAGGAGATAACCTAGGCTTAAGGGGGGGGGGGCATTCTATCAACTAAATATTGAGGGAAATCAATTAGATGTTGGTGGCGTTGTTTTATTAACTTTTAACAATATACCATTAACGAATGAAAAAAATCTTACAAAGGCTTGGTCAGTTATACATAACCTTAAATTCGGTGACACCTTAAAAGCCATCATTTTAAGAAAGGGAAAAATCATGAATTTGGCTCTAAAAATTCCTAAAACTGAAAAATTTTCACCAAACTGACCTAGGTCATTTTGAAGATGTCATGCTTGCCTTAATTTAGCATCATCATCAACAATAATAATGTTCTTTGAAATTAATAGTCATTTGAATCTTGTTCGGGGGAACCAAGGTTCAATTTAAAAAGAAGAAGGTAACACGTAACCATTTAGACCGTTTGAATTCTATTTTGGTTTAGCAATAAGCACAAATAAGAGTCAGTGTAAGCGTAAATTGGTGAAATATCATCTTCTTAGAAACCAGGTTACTGCGGTGGCTTGGTTTCTTTCAAAATAAAAAGGAATTGATTTGTATTATCGCAAGATGGTACAAGTCATAGTAAAGAAGAAAATGCTGTCGCTACCCAAATCGATACGTTAAATAATCTTAGCAATAAGTTGGTTTAAAAAATTGATAAAAGGTAACAACTAATTAAATTCTTTACGGAAAACAGGAAGTTTCGGCTTCCTGTTTCTTCTTTAAAATTACAACTAAAAATTAGGGCTTCTTAGCAACAATGCCTTAGCGGCCATATATTTGGTATTGCATCCATTTCTTTTATTGAGAAAAGCAAGTGAAAATGTAGCTAGTACATTGTAACTTAATCTGCGTTCAAAATTCATAGAAATACGATACCAAAAAAAGGACCGGATATTCTGGTATTCTGGTATTCTGGTCCTTTTTAAAAAGCATTTAGGGAAAGACCAATATTATCGCAAGATTATAAAGGTCGAAAAGTGTTCGAATTATTTATTGACAAAATCGCCCCTATTTCATTTTAGTGATAAGATGAATTAAGGTTAGATGTAACGCAAAGAATAAAACGAACACTTCAAAAGAAACAGGAGACCATAGGCCTCCTGTTTCTGTTTTTATACCTTTCAACTGTATCAATAGAACATATACAAATACCTGCTCATGAAAACTAAGCCAGTATTAGATTCTTACGAGCTTTTTCTATTGTCGCTACCATTAATTGGCATTGGCTCATTCATTCTTTTTTATTTTATGGCTGCTAAACATTATCCTGGGGGATCTTGGATAGTCACAGATACAAATGGTTTTAGTTTTTGGCACAATTATCTTTGCGACTTATTAGATATCAATGCTATCAACGGGGAACCCAACAAAGGTCGAACATATGCAATTACGGCTTTATTCCTACTTTGTGCCGGTATATTTTTTTTATGGTCTTTGCTTCCGAAATTATTCAAAACAAAAAATAACAATCAAAAGATTATGAGTACTTCGGGGTACTTATCGCTATTGTCCATTCTATTTTTAGCAATCGGCAATCATGATGTAATTGTACGTATGGCGGGGGTATTTGGCGTTGTCGCCTTTATTGGTTGTTGTGTAGAACTTTATAAAACCAACTATAAAAAACTTTTTCTGTTAGGTGTAGTCTGTATTATCACCTTTCTTTCCAATTATTATATTTACGAAACCGGCATATGTATAAAGGTGCTTCCTGTCATACAAAAATTTACGTTTGCATTATTTATTAGTTGGTTCATTGGCCTAGACATGGCCTTGTACAGAATAGTGAAACAATCCTTGTATATTGAAAATCAAAAATCAAGTGATTTGATTTGAGTGTAACTATGTGTTATTCTTGTCTTTCTTGGAAAAAAAAATTAAAGAACCTGTATTTTTCATCATCGAAAAGTTCTAGAAAAACATTCTTTTTACGGGCTAGACCATCTTCCATTAGGTAACTCAATGGTTTAAACATATCAAAACTTCTAAATATTTCTTTTGTCATCGCCAAAATCGGTAAAGCCAAAATCATACCTGGAATTCCCCATAAAATACCCCCAATAAAAAGTCCTAGAATTACAAACAAGGGGTTAATTCTAATGCTCGTACCCATAATGTTCGGCGAAATTAAATTACCCTCCAATTGTTGCACAACTATATAAAGACCAACTACAGCAATAGGTTGCCAATAATTATCGGCTATCATAAACATGTATAAAACGGGCAAAATTCCACCGATAGAAGTACCGATATAGGGGATAATTTCAAGAAAACCTGCCAAAAAACCCCAAAAGAAAGGATAAGGAACACCAATGAGCCACAACCCTGACCCAATTAAGAGTCCTAAAATTATTATGACCAAGCCCTGTCCCAACAAATAACGTTTTGCAAGATATTGTAACTTCTTAAAAAATTGTTCAAGTCTTTTTCTGTTTTCAAGATTTGCTTGTGCCAATAGAAAATTTTTGAATGCCGTACTGTATAATAGCATAAAATAGGTAATCACAACAATAAGCACCAAATGGGCCAATACAGTAGTGGTCGATTGCAGACTTCCCTTAATAATGTCTATTGAAAAATCAGATGCCGCCAGCACATTTTCAGATACCCAACTAGCGGTTGTATCGGCCTTTAAACTAAGTTTTTGGTCAGACCAATCGGAAATAATCATCATCATTTCTGCCAAGCGGTCTCGAACCGAGGGTAAATCACTAAAGAGAATTCTGGTTTGATTGAAAAAGAAGAAAATTAAAATAAAAAGTGGAGCAACGGCTAGAACATATGCCGTAAATATTGCCAAAATTCGATTATGAAATTTTAGTTCAAAAAAGGTTACTATGGGTTTTAACATTAAGGCAAAAAAAAACTGAATACTAGCGGAATAATTACCACTTTGGACGCAAGAAGAATCCAGATAACTAGGGTAAGCGTAAAAATGAAATAAAAAGTATTTGCTAAATTGAGGGTGTATTTTCGCATCGTATTTTAAAAAATTATATCAATTTAAATTTTTCTTTGACCTTGGACAAAACTCCTATTTCTTATAAAATTGGGTAAAGTCGTTTGCTTTCTTACCCTCGTTTAAATCTTTGGTTATTGTCATAATCGAGATCAAAAAGGGTAAGTTACAGCCTACTGCTTTTTGTATTCAGTGTTGATATTGCCAACTAAACTATCAGGATAAATCTACCCCTAAATAAAAAGTATAAAAATGACATTGGTCAGTCCATGATTTAATTTTAAAAAATGTTGGTGATAGATACTATAAGTAGTTTTATTTTTCAGTGACCCCCACGAGTCCAAAGCTATTCCCTTCATTATCCTTACAACCTACGATGTGCCCGATATTTGAAATAATAGATTTAGGTTCAACGATTTCCCCTTCTAGTTCCCTCACTTTGTCCATAGCTTCATCCATAGAATTTACTTTAATAAAATTAGTAATGTGCTGACTAGACTTTTTCTTTTGGCTATTCCTCCACCAATACCTTTTTCTTCTGCCTTACCAATGTTTCAATAAGGTAGTATTCCGCAAGACCATTTGGGAATTTCTCTATTTTCCATCCAAATAAGTTTTTATAAAACTCTTTGCCATAAGAACATCATCTGAAGAAATATCAAAATGTATAATTGAAGCCATTATTAATTTTTTAGTGATATTGAACAAATTTTTTACATGTTAATAAATTTGAAGATTTTTCACCTTACCCAAAATGACGAGGGATCACTTTGTCTTATAAGACAACATCATGTATACATTAAAACCAATTCATCATCCCTTTTAGCTGACTGACCAATATCATGGTTTTGCATAATTGTCAACAGTACTTTTAAAAAAAATAACACCATGTACAAAATATTGCTACCCACCGATTTTTCAGAAATAGCACAAAATGCTATCGAATATGCTGTTTATCTTTTTGAGCGGGAGCCGTGTACTTTTTACCTATTACATGCCTATTACATTGTACCTTCTGAAACAGGTACTAAAGTAGATGCAGGTAACGCTTTAGAACTACTACAAAAAAGACTAGAGGCAACAAAAAATGCAAAACACACGTTTGAAAACGTATTGTTGACCGATACAGCTTTGGGTGGTATAGAAAAAACTATAGCTAAAAAAAACATCGATTATGTTTTTATGGGTACGAAGGGGTCTTCAGCATTAAAGGAAATCTTTATGGGAAGCGTTACTACCAGTGTTATAAAATATATTGATAATTGCCCTATCATTGCCGTACCCGGCGAATATAATTATGACATACCTGATGATATTCTTTTTGCAAGCGATTATAAACATGCATTCACTCCTCTTGAATTAACACCGCTGATTAAGATATCCTCCCTTTGGGATTCAATCATAAACATTGTATACATCAATTCAAAAAACGAACTTGAAAACATTCAAAAATCAAACAAAGAATTGCTTCAAAATCACCTAAACGACACTAAGCATCGATTTATACAGGTTAAAAAAAAGAATTCGGTGTCGTCAACGCTAAAAGATTTAGAAAAACAATATAAGAACATCGGCATGGTCACCTTTCTAAAAACCAAACATGGATTTTTTGAAAAAATGGTACGCGAACCAATTATTAAAAATATGACTTTTATGACCCGCGTACCACTCTTGGTACTTCCTGAAAATCAATAAGGTCAATGAATTCTAAAGAATCATGAATATGTTTCCTTAATATCTTTTAGAAAGTATCGCTAATCTTTCTTGTTGGATTCCATTGGCCCAGAATTATATCGTTTTAAGAAGGCATTACGGGTCGAGTCCGTTCTGCTCATCATCTCTTCCATTTCCATAGATTTTCCTCCCCATTTGTCAAAGAAATAATCGTCCCAAAAAAATCTCTCATAAAAAAGAAATCATTTTTAGAAAAAATGAGAGATTGTCTTACTACTGAAAAAGAGCGCTTTCCTGATATATTTTCGAGAAGATGCTATAATACTATCTAGGTTTACTTTTATCGAATCGCCTTTAATATTAGTATACAGATATGAATAAACAGAATCGTACTTTATAAGATTACCAAGTTCGTTATATTCTTTGTTAACCTTCCAAGAACCTTTGGGTTCAATATTTGAATCCTTCTCTGTTTATCTAGTCAACGTTTATTTTACTTGAACTTTACATGCTGTAAAAAGCAGTACAAGTATTACTATTAATATTATAGTCTTTAAATTATTTAATTTCTTCTAGTATTCGAACGTGGTGTCGTTCTATTACTTCTTCCTCTATTTGCATTATTATCTTCATGATAACGACGAATGTTCTCATCACTATAGTTACGAATTCGTTCATATTTCGATCGCCTTAAATCGATATTTTGGTATCTCGATGGCAATACGTTTCGCCTTACCCATACCCCACCATCTAGATAGACATAGGTTCGCGCTGAAAGATCATAATAGAAGCTATATTCGGGAAAATAGACATACCTAACTACTTCTAAACGATTTGGATAGAACCATGGCGGTGGTGGTTGACCGATTCTAGATGAAACAACTATGGGACCACAGCTAGCTAAAAACAATAAAACTATTACGGTTATAAATAGAACATAGGATTTGTATAAGTTTCTGCTTTCCATCACTTTAAAATTTAAATAACAAAATAAAAGTATGATGAAGAAATTTGAAATGACCTGCATCATGTTAAGACCAATTCTATTGAAATTGTTTTGAAACCCTAATAGATAAGTAACCCGGTATTCAGCAGAGAATGAAAAATTCAAACGGTGATGATGACAAAAGCACATAATATAAAACGGGGGAAATTCACCCCCCAATTGAGTTTGCTCTATATCATCCTTTTATAATACGTTCATTTTTTACCTAATCTATAATAATCCCACCCAAATACAAGAAATAGGTAGTTCGGCCATTGAGCAAGGGCAATGCATTTACAATACAATTAGCCGAAAGACACCCACCGGTTTTCAATACTATTATCTCATAAACATAGAAGTCAACGAAATACTTAATAGTCTATAACTTTGAAATGGCTTATTATTGATGAGTAGTTCAATGATATTTAATCAATGACTTCTTTTAAAGGAAAAATTCTTTCGTATTCCGTACACGATCTATGGAAAAGTAATCCTTCATCATAAATACGTTCAAACTCCTTAGCCGTAGGTTTCAAGTAAATTTGAGTTCGAATACTATCAGTTCCTTTAAGCGTACTCACTGTGGTAATGGAATCTAATCTTGCTAAGTTTTCTGGCATATCTGCCCGAGCAATAGTCAGCAATTCACCCCTTCGTTGAGAAACCACTAAGATTTCCCAAGCATCTTCGTCCAATTTTAGATTTAAAACAAGATGCCCTTTAAAGGGTTTTACAATCTGTGTGCCATTAATTGCAAAAATAGTATCGCGTATGATAATTTGGGAAATTATGGTGTCTCCTTTTTCGGTAATAGGAAAATAACCCTCCCAATCCTTTACATACAGCTGCCCGTTTACTAGTTCAAGATCAGGGTCTGCCACTATTTCTTCCTTGGTAGTTTTTATCAAGAACTCTTTGCGCCTAATAAAGGCCTTATCATCAACATACAAAGATGCACTATCTATCTTGCACCAGTAAATACCCTTGTAAATATTCGGAATAGTTGAAAGTGGTTTAACATCTACAGGTTGTGGCTCCCCAAAAACCACTGAAGGTTGACATGAAGCCAAGAGCAATACCACAATAACTGTTCTAAGAATCTTAATCAATTTCATTTTTTTATGTTTTACATAAAGGCACTGATGCCTACACTTTAAAACTAAGGATTATGATAAATTTATAAAATGATAAAAATCAGTAGTATTAGAATTTGTTAGTTAGCAAGCGGACAATAAATCTTAACCAATTATTCATTTTCCCCTTTTATCCTATCATGCATTCCTAAATACCTCTTAACTATTATCTAAAAAAATGAAATACCAGTGCTTTATATGGTAGTATCAAAAAACACCAAAATTCCAATTATAAGGTCAATGACCAATAAAATTGCAAGGATAAGTAACCAGGTTTTATTCATTTCCGTATTAAATATTATAATTTTTTTACGTTTCATTTTCACATACCCAATTCGCTCATTAATTTTCTTTTGAAATTAACAACCTATTCAATCTCGCAACTATCGTATCAACAAAAATCGGAGCATCAGCAAGTATTGATTCGCCCGTTATAGCATCTATTCCTTCCATTTTATAGCTGCCTTCACCAGAGGTTGTGAGCACAACAATTTTATTTTTATGCTCAGGGTATTTCTCAATAAAAGTTTGAACAGTTATGGGCGGTTTCCAATTCTCCCAAGTATGTATAATAACTAAAGTGTTATATTTTCTTGGATCAATAGTCGGTAGTGTTGAAATATCAACAACTTCGATATAGACAGAATCAGCTTTAAAATGATCCACAATTCCACTAGTCACCTTATTTTTAAAATCACTACCCTGAGTAGCAATCAATAGCTTTTTTTCAAAGCTAGGAGTGTTGACAACATAAGGCGCGACAACATCCATCGAATAGTTGTTTTGGTACCACAAAAGAAAGAGGAAAAAGGCAATTATTACAGCTAAAAATATTAATAGAATTTTTTTGAAAAGCTTCATCTTATTATGGTTTTATGAGTTGATAAATGATGTTTTGTCAACACATAGTGTTCGTTATATGAACCATCCTTTAAGAATTCGATGTCTTGACTTTATTTTAAATTAAATATGATACTCAGTTTTACTTTTGTGATTTAAATGTAATGGAGTGCCTTCTTAATCCAAATGACCCAAATCATGAGTAAGTCATATTTCTTATGACGTTAGTCATTTTCATTAATATGAGGTAGCTGTAGATTTACAGTATCATAATTAAACCAATAGCTATGAAAACTATTTTATACGCCACTGATTACTCTGAAAATTCGGTTTCCGCATTACGACTTGCATATTCTTTAGCAAAGAAATTCAGTGCAAAACTAATTGTGATGCATGTTTTTGATATGCCTATTACTTTGGCAAGTACAGTTACCGTAAGCTATTTAAAAAAGGAGAAAAAACTATATATTGAAAACAGGGCCAAATTGAAAAACTTTTTTGACCATAACCTCGATACTGTAGAAATGTACATGGATTTGAATTTCGTAGTATATGAAGGTACTTCTGTTTCAAGTAGTATCTTGGAAAAAGCTATCAAATTTAATGCAGATCTAATATGTGTCGGTGCCAAAGGTACAAGTGTTTTAAAGGAATTATTATTGGGTAGCACAGCGAAAACACTCCTAAAAAAATCTCCATGTGCTTTATTGGTCGTACCTGCAGGTGGAGAAAAGACAGAACTGAATAAAATGATCTATGCCACAGATTTTGAGCAGGCAGATATTTTTGCAATTACCAAACTAGCAAAAATCGCACAAAAATTTGATGCACAAATAAGGGTGGTACATATTACAACACGAAATGAATATGATGGTGAGGGACAAATGGAATGGTTTAAGGAAACACTAAAAGAAAAAGTAGGCTATGCAAAAATGGAATTTGACCTTGTTTTTTCAGAAACAGTTTTTGAGGATTTACTATGGTATATTGAAAATGCCCAAGCTGACCTTTTAGTGATGCTGGAGCGTAAAGACAGTACTTTTTATCAAAGATACTTTCAACCCGACTTGGTGAAACAGATGGTGAAAAATAGTACTCTGCCTTTACTTAGTTTTAATGTCGGGGGACTTTAACTACTTCTACCTCAACGTCTGAATCAGCAATGAATTCTTGATATACACTAGTTACCTGAGCGCTTTTATCTACAGTTAGCCCAACAATCATCGTAAACTGGTTTTTTATTTTTTCTCGATTGAGCCAAAACAACCAACTGCTAAATGCAGGAAGATAACGGATAGTGAAATTGGCCAAATTCCCTAATCCTGTTAAGTTTATTCTCTTTGTTCTTTTTCCAATCATTTTACGGATACTTTGGGCAACAGATTATGGAGTGGTCAATTGCATGTTCGTACTTTTGGGTAACTAGAACCGGTTACCAAAACCACTTTATTTTTCAAGTAATTCTTCATACCATTACCATTTCACAACAATTTTTCCCATCGATTTTCGAGATTCTAAAAAAGCGTGAGCCTCTGCGAGTTGCTCTACTTGATATTCACCACCAACATGTGGGGTAAGAATACCTTCTTCCGTCAAGCGAATGACCTCTTGCATGACCTTTGCTATTTTCTCTGGGTTTTCTTCTGCAACTTTCAACATATTAATACCTATCATTCCCTTTGAAGCACTCAAAAATTGTAATGGGTGATAAAGCCCGAACTGCCAAAGCACTCTTAGCTTTCCAAATATGGTTTTGGTCTGGTTCATACTCGAAACACCAAAAGAGAATACTCTTCCTCCCGCCCCGAGCAAACGGAAGTCTTTCTTGACCGATTTTCCACCAACTGGATCAAAAACTGCATCCAAGCCCTTTTTTTTAATAACCTTACGTACAACTTCTTCAAAATCATTTTTTTGATAATTTATTGGATATTGCACGCCGTTCTTTTTGAGATATGCTACCTTTTCTTGAGAACCACACGTACCAAAAACGATACACTTTTTATACAGTGCCATTTGAACTAGGGCCGTACCCACTCCCCCTGCTGCTGCGTGTATAAGTACAATATCATTTTCTTGTAAGTTGGCCATATTGTGACTTAAAAAATAGGCAGTGCTGTATTGGGTCGCTAAAGCAACGGCAACACCTGAAGAGAATAAATTCGGTATTTTATAAACTACCTCCTTATCTGCCAAAGCAAATTCGGCATAGCCACCGAACTTCGTCAATGCAATAACTCTATCTCCTAATTTCACATGATTTACATTGGTGCCTATCGCCTCTATTTCACCTACAACATCATAACCCAAAATTGCAGGCAATGGGGGAGCCGCTTTATAAAGTCCCAATCGCGCCATAACATCGGCAAAATTCAACCCAAAGGCTTCTACTTTTATCAAAACCTGGTTTGGACTAGGCTTGGGCTTATCTGCTTCCCTAATTTCAAAAGCCTTCTCGGAATTTCCGTACTTTGTTAGATATGCAGCTTTCATAAATTAATTTGTTTAAGATGTTAAGGTATAACCGTTTGTTATTACGTGTAATGACCAATATCATTTTAAAATCACCTATTAATAAATAAATTTCACACTTAAATGGTCTATCTATCTCTATTATGAAAAAAGCATGGTGTATTATCGTAGTCTTATCTTTCAATTATCTATTTGCACAAGAAACAACAGTGTTCAATTCATATGCAACTCTTGAAGGTGTTAAGACCATTGAAATACATAATAATCTTTGCGTAAGTCTTTACCCTTCCTATTTTTATGGTGTACAGATTACGGGAAATCGTAGTCTAAAAGATATCATCAAATGGGAATTTAAAAATTCAACTCTAAAACTTTATACTATTCAAGAAAACACCTTGGCCAGTAATGCCGAAATTATTCTTTATGTAAATGATCTGAAAGAAGTAAGATTGTCAGACATGGCTTCAATAGATACCAATGAAAAATTAGTTACAGACAGCTTTACCTTGTATGCATTAGGTGAATCCTATTACAACTTACTTGTCGATTGTCAGAATTTTAATTTGATTATGGATGGTGCGAGCACAGGAAATATATCTGTAGAAGCAAATAATGTATATATCGATGCGAAAGGAGCATCGAACACATCAATGAAACTAAAATCTAACAAAATTAATGTGAAACAATCGGACAAGAGTATAGTAAGCTTGAATGGAACGACACAATCATTAAGTGCAACAGTAGACAACAAAGCACAATTATATGCTTGGGCACTCTTAGCAAAAGACGTGTATCTTTTCTCATCAAACTCTGAGGATATTCAGGTATTTGCAGAAGATCGTCTTAAAATAAATGGTCAAGGTAGTGGTAAGATTTATGTTACAGGAAATCCGAAGCAAATTGATACCATCAATTTAAATAAAAAGACAAAGATTATTTACCGTTTACAATAAACTAGAAATCGATTAAAAAGTCGGGACAGTAAATAGGTATTATAAAAAATACAAATAGTAAAAATAGAACAGCCCAAAGTGCCCACATTAATATAGGATATACAATTAAATTCCCTTTGGAATTAGGTTGTAGTGAGTGTGCTATAAGTCCATGTATTCCAAAACTAAACATCAGAAATGTTAGACTAGAAGCAACTATAAGAAAACTTTTCGTATGATTATCTTTTAAGGCAAATAGATAAATTGCCAATGCAATTGAAATTACTATTACTATTCTAAATATTCTTCTGGCCATAATAGGTGGTTATTTTAAGTGGTATAATTAATAATTGAAGGTTTGATGATTACGTTCATTAAAACTCATTAGGGGAACCCTGCCGTAAGACTCCATTTTTTTGACCAGGTCCTGATGAAGCCATTTTTTCAAGCCTTTCTTTTCCCTTTCAAGCATAACCACCAAATCGGCGCCGACATCTCCTAAATAAACTCGAAGCGAATCAAAAATATCATCAGAAATAAACAGCTTAAATTCAATGTTTTTATACGTTACCTGTTCTTTAAGCGCGTCTTTGAACCACTCCATCTGCATATCACCTTTATATTCTTTCTTTGTGGAAATATGTACGACATTGATCTTCGCATCTAAAGGTTTTGCAATTTCGACCAAGCTCTTGATCGTATGAATATCCTCTTCCTCAAAATCTGTGGCATATACAATAGTTTTTATTTCAACATGGCTCATATCAGCTGGTATTGCCAATATTGGGCAAGGTGCATTTTCTATGAGTTGTTTAGTTGTGCTACCCATAATCAATTCGCGTACACCACTACCGCCTTTCATACCAACAAGAATTATATTGGCGTGCCATTCGTTGGCTATTGTAAAAAGACCATGTATAACAGATTTGTTTTCTACAATCTCTAACTGTATGTTCGGGGCATTCCAATCTTTGCCCAAATGTTCGTTACAAAATTTCTCTAAGTTAGAACGGTGCATTTTAAAATTATCTTTCTCTAAATTCGGAAAAGGTTCTGAAAGCTCCTCAGTACCGAGAACAGTCGGGTAATCGAACACATGTGTTATTACCAAACGTGTACCTAACTGGTTGTTCAAAGCATAGGCATATTTCAAAGCTGCTGCTGAATTTTCAGAATAATCGGTAGCGTATAAAATTGTTTTCAATTTGATCTCTTTTAATTTGAGTTTAAAACTATTACCTATTAGCTCGCAATCAAATGACCTATATCATGCTCTTCATTTAAAATGTAGAATATATTTACACCTCACAACTAATGCACTAGTGTAATGAAGGATTTAAGGAAGGTAGTAGGTGAAATTGAAAAGCTTACAACGAATATCGCGACAAATTATCCAGAACTTTATCGTTCTTTGGATGAAAACCCATTGACTATTCCCACTAAGCAAAATCCACATATTGATAAGGAAGTTATGCAGGATTATCTGGAAAGTTTAAAGCAATTATTGAAACACCATTTAGAGACCCATAAAAAAGCTAAATAAACTTCTTTTTAGGCGGAGATAAAAGAAAATACCCATTACAAAAAATCCCATAAGTCTAAGGCTAAAAACAATTTTAGCCTAACTAATTAAATCATCATCTACCATTCGAATAATTCGGCTTGAGCAAAAGATAATTTGGTTATATGTACAAACGCTAATTTATAGCATCATTGAATTTTACAATGAGTATGATATTATCAATTGAAACAAGCCTATTCGTTTAAAAAATAGGGTCGAATACAGAATTTTAAAAATCCTCTTCACACTTAAAAATAATTGAGCTATTAAAAGGGTTTAACGGATCTGTTTCACTACTCATAAGTATGCCATTTTCAGGAACATATTTTATCTTATTATCAAACTTATCAAACCAATTACCAAATAATTGTGCATTCAATCTATTCTCATTAAGTTCTTCAATGTACATAGTGCAAAAAATGGTGTGATGTGTATAGGTCAATTCTAAGACTTGGTTTAAGAATTTCTTCAATAATTTCTTACTATTCATTGCATCAACTTCTATTTTCATAGTACAATCAGCGTGTCGCGTAGGATTGTAAATTTTATATTTCAACTTATTGGCCAAGCTTCTTAAGCTCTTTTTAAAAAGTTCACGTAAACTGTTCGCTTCTATTTGAATAGTCACTTGCGGTTTAACTATGTCAATCCTATCCATATTCTTATTAAAATGCCGGTGTTGCTTGTTTAAAATTTGAGTTTCCATAGTATTATTTTTTTTGTCTTCTACTTAAAAAATTTAGTTGCAAAATGAGAGGTTGCCTTTAACATCCAGAATTTGAATGGATGTTTATAAAACAACGCTCTCAATTTTATAATCAATAGTTTATATTTCTAAAGAAAGTTTCCCATTTCATCTAATTTCACCCTTAAAACTTTATCGCCGTTTTCGAGTTTCACCTTATACTTCAAACTAGCGCCTTTAGTATCTTGATAATTCACCAAATAGATATCTTTAGTAATTGTCCATTCTGGAAAACGATTATCAATAGATTCCTTTACCGCTTTAGGAAGATTGATGTTTTTAAACTTTTCTGCGGTACGTATAAGTTTTCCGTTTGCATCATAGGCGGCCAAAATAGTACCCTCGGGGATAAAAAAATTAACTTGATACAAATCATAGTCATCTTGGTAAAACTCAGAATCCTTTACGTTGAACCCAGCCACTTTACGATGTAATAATTCTACAGGAACCGAAACTTCTTCACTCGTATTTAATTCGTTCAAATACTTGTAGTTCGTCGCATACACAGATACCTCAGATAACTGTTCTGTCTTAATAATTTGAGAATACATTTGAGAGCTTAACCCAATAGCTAATAAACCTAATACTACTTTTTTCATGATTTTTAATTTTTAGTTCATACTTAAATGCTCGTGTTTACCTATATCTTCTCTTATTGTTATTGGCTAAATTATTGAAGAATACCCTTGACTACAATGACCTGCATCAGTAGGAGAATTTTTAAATAAACTGCTTAATCATCCAATTAACAGGTACTGACCAAAATCATAAGTTTTACATCTTGTAAGTTTTAGTTTTGAGAAAACAGAAACAGACAAAAGACCATTGTTTTTCCTAATTAGTATCAATTATATTACTGGAAAGAAAAGGGGGCGATAAACTGGCAAATGATTTAGATCATGCCAACCCAAACCTATGATAGGTAATTTTGAATCATAAATTTAAAACCATTGCACTATGCTTATTAAAAAATTTACGCATATCGGTATCTCCGATATTGCATCGGTAGGAGGCAAAAATGCTTCTCTTGGAGAAATGTACAATCAATTGACTTCTAAGGGAGTGTCTATACCTAATGGTTTTGCGACAACGTCAATCGCCTTTTGGAAATTTCTAAAAGAAAATGACATACAAGAAGCACTTGAGAATATCATGTCTGGCTTGGACCGAATTGAATATTCTAATTTGGCATTGATTGGCGAACGAGCAAGAAGTCTAATTCTAAAAAGTGAAATGTCTACTGCTTTTTCCCAAGCCATTATCAGTTCTTACAACTATTTATGTGACGATAATCAAGTAGCTGTTGCAGTTCGCAGTAGTGCTACTGCAGAAGATTTACCCGATGCCAGTTTTGCTGGTCAGCACGACACGTTTTTAAATATTAAAGGAGAGACCGCTCTTTTGCAAGCGGTCAAGCAATGCTTCGCTTCTCTATATACCAACCGTGCCATCAAATATCGAGAGGACAAAGGATTTCTGCACAAAGATATTGCCCTTTCTGTAGGTGTTCAATTAATGGTGCGATCAGACAAAGGTTGCTCTGGGGTAGGTTTTACCATTGAGCCAGAATCGGGTTTCGAGAATGTTATTTTACTTTCGGGCGTATGGGGCTTAGGCGAGAATATTGTGCAGGGTACAATAAACCCTGATGAATTTTATGTATTCAAACCTAGTCTTCTAAATGGTAAATATCCCATAATCCAAAAAAAATTAGGAGATAAGAGGCTTACAATGATATATGCTGCCGAAGCAGAAAAAGCTACTACCTTAAATATAGACACCCACCAAGATAAACAGGAACAATACGTTTTGTCTGATGAGGAAATTACCACCTTAGGCAATTGGGCACTATTAATTGAACAGCACTATAAAAAGCCAATGGACATTGAGTGGGCTAAAGACGGACTTACCAATGAGCTATTTATTACCCAAGCCCGACCTGAAACCGTTCATCAGAATAAAAACAAGCACATACATGTTGAATATCAATTATTAGAAAAAGGAAAAGTTTGTGCCCAGGGCAATGCAGTAGGTTCTAAAATAAAAGTTGGCCAAGGTGTTCTTTTAAACTCCCCAAACGATGCAAAAGAATTGACGTTAGATTCAATTATAATTACTGATACCATTACCCCAGATTGGGATCCGTTACTTAAAAAAGTGGGTGGCATTATCACGAACAAAGGTGGTCGAACTAGCCATGCCGCTATCGTAGCCCGTGAGCTAGGTGTACCCGCAATTGTAGGTTGTGTCAATGCTACCGAAAGTATTATGAACGGTGAGACGATAACAATGTCTTGTGCCCAAGGAAAAACAGGGTATGTGTATAAGGGAAAACTACCTTTTGAAAAGAAAGAAATCGATTTTTCAGGAATACAGATGCCTCGTACAGAAGCTAAATTGATTCTGGCCGATCCCGAAAATGCCTTTCAACTTTCTTTTTATCCGAATAATGGTGTTGGTCTGCTTCGAATGGAATTTATTATTACCCACAAAGTCAAAATACACCCTATGGCCTTGGTCAAATTCGATGCGGTCAAAGATGCTGATACCCGCAAAGAAATAGAGAATCTAACTAAAAATTACGCTAACAAATCTGCTTATTTTATTGACCAACTCTCTCAAGGCATAGCTACCATTGCTGCCGCATTTTATCCAAAAGAGGTCATTGTGCGCTTGAGTGACTTTAAAACTAACGAATATGCCAACCTCATCGGTGGTGCCGATTTTGAACCCAGTGAAGAAAATCCTATGTTAGGTTTTAGGGGAGCATCTAGGTATTACAACGAACTTTATAAGGATGGTTTTGCTTTAGAATGCGCAGCTATTAAAAGGGTACGAGAAGATATGGGTTTAACCAATTTAAAAGTTATGGTGCCATTTTGTAGAACTATCAAAGAGGGTGAAAAAGTAGTATCAGTTTTGGCAGAAAATGGATTGAAAAGAGGCGAAAATGGTTTAGAAATATATACGATGGTCGAAATACCCAGTAATGTAATTCTGGCAAGGGAATTTTCACAGATATTCGACGGTTTTTCTATTGGTTCTAATGACCTTACACAGCTAACATTAGGTATAGACAGAGACTCCGAAATTATGGGTCAACTCTTCGATGAAAACGATTTAGCATCGAAACGAATGATTTCTATGGCAATCAAATCTGCTAAATTAACCAAAACAAAAATCGGATTATGCGGACAAGCACCTAGCGATTTTCCCGAATTTGCCCAATTTCTGGTTGATGAGGGCATAGACAGTATTTCATTTAACCCCGATGCCTTGCTACAAGGCATCGAGAACATCAACATAGGTGAAAAAATACGTGCGGCTTCCAAGATGGCCAAAAGCAGTAACTAAAAATTTAATTTAAAAAAGTATAGCCAATTGAACCGAATCTTCACCCTTACCGTAAACCCGGTGGTTGATAAAAACACGACCATATCAAGCTTGGTACCTAACAAAAAATTACGTTGCTCAGAACCTGTATATTATTCTGGCGGAGGAGGCGTCAATGTTTCTAGGGCAATCAATAATTTGAAAGGTAATTCAATTGCCATCCATTTCTCTGGGGGGCGTATTGGGGCACATCTTCAAGAGTTATTGTCTAAAGAAGGAATTGAACATCACGAAATTGACTTGGTGGGAACAACCCGAGAAAATCTTTCGGTATTCGATACCGCAACAGATTTACAATATCGTTTCGGACTCCCAGGGCCGCAAGTAAACGAAAATGAATGGCAAGCAGGGTTGGACATTGTCGAAAGGTCTTTAAGCGAAAATGATTTTTTAGTTGTCAGTGGAAAGTTGACTTCAGGTATCCCCGATGATTATTATATGATGGTGGGAGAGATAGCCAAGCGAAAAAAAGCGAAATTTGTTTTAGATACAAAAGAAGGCGCCTTAAAGCATGCGATAAAAACGGACATCTTTTTATTTAAACCAAACCTTTCTGAACTTGCGAGTCTTTATGGTAAAGAGACCTTGTCTAACAAGATGCTAGAAGAATCGGCTAAAGATTTTATGGCAACCCATAAATGTGAGATTTTGGCCGTGTCATTGGGGCGTCGTGGTGCTTTATTGGTTACTTCAGATGTTCTTGAATACATACCTGCCCCCATAGTCCATGAAAAGAATACTATCGGTGCCGGTGACAGCATGTTAGCAGGCATGCTATTGAAAGCTCAGGCAGGACATACTCCCAAAATCATGATACAATATGGAGTCGCCTCTGGAGCGGCTGCAACCCTACGACAGGGAGCCCAGCTTTGTCAAATAGAAGATGTGGAGAGGATATATAAATGGATGACATCGAAAGATTCTGTCTAAAAAATTATTTAGCACACCAATGTTATATTTCAGAAGAACTGGGATGACTATTTTATTCCATTATCTTACTAATAGCATCCTTTCAAGTTTAAAAAAGTTTAGATGCTAATGTCTAAAAGTTTTATCACCTGTGGTCGTATACCAATTCAATTTAAATTCCGCAAAAAAAAAGGATACTCGACACCACTATTTTTAAGCAATATACAATCATTGAATAGGCTTGGAAATCGATATTTAAATCAACTATGATTAATTAAATATGACTGTAACAAACTTACCTGAAAATCGCCTACGACCGAAAGTTCTACATCTGCATTAATCATTACTAGACCATAGGCCAAGTGAGATAGTTTACAGTCGTTGATAATTTCCTTATTAAAGCTACTGAAAATAGGTTTAAAATGTTGGTTCAATACCAACCCTGAGGCCTTGCCAATGTTAATAGCCTTAATTACGGCATCTGAAATCTGTTGAGGTGACAAACCCTGGTCTAATAAATCACTCGCCAAATAGTTCATTTGCAAACTATGGTAAAAGTCCATGAAACGGGCAATACTATCCACTGGTCTAATATCCTTAATAAATATGGTCATTTCCATAGCTATAGTTTTAATGGTTAAAACTTCTTGACATAGCCGAAAACCATTTTTTTAAATTCCCTGAAATTATTGGTAAACAAATCCATTCGCTCACCAAGACTACGATGTTTTTCACGGTAGTCCCCATCAGATAATCCTTTTTGGCCTTTAAGTAAACGTGATAAAAAGCGCTCATGCTGTTTAATATCGTCTTCTAAATAATCAAAAAGATTTTCATGTATTTTGTCTAAATTCTTCAACATTTCGGAATACTCAGATGTCTTATTTTCATCTTTATTCAACAAATTAGCGAAGAATTTGGTTTCGTCTTTCCAGAAGGCAATGGTGTCTAACCACTCTCTACTTTCTTGGTGCAGAACATCAAGGCTCGCACCCAATAACAATAATGCCGCTTTGGTATTTGAAGTTGCTGTTTTCATTTGAATTTTATTTTGATTTTATTACTCTTCAAAATTTCAAAATAGTTTTAAAGCGCCAAATGACTTAGGTCAGTATCAACCTTCTAGAGAAAATAAGTAATCAACAATGTTTAGGCCTGACGAATATCATTTTGTAGGCCAACCAAGACATGTATTTTTAATAAAAATAAAAATCACATGAAATCGGATGCACAAATCAAACAAGATATATTAGATGAACTCGTATTCGAACCCAATATAGACGAGACACAAATAGGAGTCATAGTTGAAGATGGTATTGTAACGCTAAGTGGCGTTGTAAATGAATACCACAAAAAAGCCTTGGCCAATAAAGTTGCGAAGCGTGTCGTCGGAGTCAAAGCAGTTGCTGAAGATATAGAGGTAAAATATGGTGAAGATTTTAAAAAAACCGATAAAGAAATTGCAAAAGCAGCAGTAAATGCTTTGGAATGGAACGCCAAAATACCCGAAGAAAACATCATGGTTTTTGTTGAAGATGGTTATATATATTTATCGGGTAATGTAGCTTGGGACTTTCAACGAAAAGCCGCCGAACACAGTTTACAAAACCTATTAGGAGTAAAAGGGGTCGTCAACAACATCGAGATAAAGCCAGTGGAAAAAGCCAAGAATATTGAAGAGCAAATTACCAAGGCCTTAGAACGTTATACCAATTTAATGGCCAAAGGTATTCGAGTTCAAGTTGATGGTGATACTGTACAGCTTAAGGGAAGGGTTCATTCTTTAAAGGAACGGGAATTGATTGAAAAAACAGCCTATAAAGCTAATGGTGTTCGACATGTACAAAATGATATTGTGGTACAATCTTACCCTGAGTTTGTTTAATATATAAAAAAAAGCAGACAAACTGACCTAGGTCATTTTAGATATAAGAACAACAATGTAAATTAGCTGTATCATTAAAAGTTCATTGAAAAAAATAACATATAGATTTAGTATTCGCGTAGAGTACTAAATTGTAAGAAAAGAAGAGGTTACGAAAACCAATTCAATACTTTGTCTATCTCGAACGGTTATAGCAATATATTCTAGTAGGATTATAACTAGTAGACGATTGGGCTGAAGAACATCTTCTAGGAAACCGAGGTACCTTCGGTACTTCGGTTTCTTTTTAAAATACGAAATTGGTTTTTAGTTCTGTATAGAAATAGAAACCATAGCGTTTCGGATGATACCGTAAGTGTGAATATCAACTTTTGAATCGATTTAGAGATAAAATGATATAAAAGTTCGATTTAAATCATAAACGAATTCATACGTTTCGTGTGAAACAGGGGGCCTCGGTCTCCTGTTTTTTTTTGTCCTATATTAAAATATAATCGATAAGAAACTTCCGATAAAATGTATCATACTGTTAGTTTAGTTGTTAGAGCAACTCTTCTATGATTTTCAATTCTTGATCATAACCCCTTAATATGAGAAGAAAACACTTCTCGTTCAAATCTTTTAAATATTTGGATGCGTTATTTTCGGTTATGCCAAGACCCCTTAGAATCCCATATGGACCAGAAGTCATTTCTCCTAAAACTGTTCCATTCATGTCGTTCAAAAACTGGGAAACTAGAGAACCGGTTATAAATAATGTACCTATTTCAGGATTACAGAAAATCGCAAAATCAGTTTTTGCTCCCAATACCCCTTTGAAATAATGCTTTAATTCAGTTTTGGCTAGTTGGTTTTCTTTATTGTTTACTACACAATCTTGCCCTAATTTTCCTAAAACGGACATATGTGGTTTCACTGAAGTAGTATTACTTAATTCTAGAATTACTTCTTTAAGCTGCTCCAGATTTCGATAACTTTTAATCAAAAAGCGCCGTTGTTCTTGTTTTAAATGAATTGTTTTCATGACTTAAGAAGGTTTGTATTAGATGTAGATAAATACATTCCACATTGACTAATTTAATCAAGATCAAACTTTTTAAGAATGATTCAGGTCATTTCAAAAACATCTTTACGAAATTTTTTTTGTAGAAATTAAAAATGATTAAGTAATAGTATTACCGGCTATTTAGAAATCTGCAATATTCAGTAATTCTTCTTTATCTAAAATAATGATCCTTCGACCACTGTCTGTAGTAATCAAACCTTCATCTTTAAAATCGGAAAGTGTTCGGATGGCAGTTTCGGTAGCCGTACCGATCATACCTGCAAAATCTTCACGAGGAATAGACATACCCTCACCCGGCTTATCTTTAATATGACCTTTTTCATATAGTTCCAAAAGAGCTTTGGCCACTCGTTGTCGTACCGTAGCAAAGGCCATATCTACTAGATGTGCCTGAACGTTTATTAAGTTATTAGAAATCATTGAAATAAATTTTTGAGAGACCATTGGGTTACCATAAAGCAATTTTATAAAATCGGCCTTAGGTATAGCACAAAGTTCTGCATCATGCAAAATAACGGCGTTCTCTACATATGTACCGGCAGCGTGTAATAGTGATAATTGTCCTACAAAATCGCCTGAGCCATAAAGCCCAGTAACCAGTTCTTTGCCAGACTCGGTACCTTTATAGGTTTTGACATTTCCACTTTCAATAAAAAAAAGTGAATGTGCATTTTCTCCTTCCCAAAAGATAATTTCCTTTTTTTTATAAGACTTCAGGCTATGACTCTTAGAGAGGCCTTCCATATCTTCATATTCAGAAACTTCGCCCAAAAATCTATTGAGACCTTCCAAATTTTTCTTGATTTCATTTTTTAAGTTATCGTGTTTATTTAAGCGACAGGCAATTGCTTCTAACAGTTCATGTTCCTCATAAGGTTTTGTTAGATAATCATCGGCGCCTAGATTCATGCCCATACGCATGTCAGACCTATCTGTCTTTGCGGTAAGAAAAATAAAGGGAGTACTGGCCATACTACTATCTTTTTCAAAAGTTCGTAATACTTGAAAACCATCCATTAGTGGCATCATAATATCACAGAGCACTAGATCGGGTTTAAATTCCTTTGTTTTTTCTATACCTATTATACCATTTTCAGCAGTAACTACTTGGTAGTTGGCTAGTTCTAATATTTCTGCCGTATTCTCACGAACATCTTGATTGTCCTCAATTAATAATATTTTTTTCATGTTCATATAAATTTTGGGGAAGTTGAACGGTAAAGGTGCTTCCAATACCAGTTTTACTTTTAAAACGTACAGTACCTCCCATCAACTCTGCATAGTGTTTGACTATATGCAGCCCTAGACCAGTACCACTTATATTCGTTACGTTCTCGGCACGAAAAAAACGTTCAAACAAACTCTTTTGGTCCTTTTCTGGTATGCCGATTCCATTGTCGGTGATATTAAATAATACCGCTTCATTGGCCTGTTTAATTTCCATCACCACCTCCTTGCCTTCTTCGGAATATTTTAAGGCGTTTGACAAAAGATTGATTAAGATATGGCTCAATAGCTTTGGATCTAAAAAAACAGGTATTTCTGCAGATGTATGTTTAAATTGAATAACCTGACCTTCCTTTTTTGTCAACTCTATTTCATCGATAACAATTTTGCAATACTCGATTAATTCAAAATACTGGGCCTTTACCTCTACCTTACCTTCTTCCAATTTGCTCAACGATAGAAAATCATTTAATATAACAACCAAATGTTTTACATGGGTACGAATACGGGAAACATGTTTTTCACGTCGTTCTTCCAAACCAGGTACGTTTTGCTTGCCAATTAAGATTGCAGAAGATAAAATAGCACTTAAAGGAGTTCGGAACTCATGAGAGGCCATTGAAATAAAGCGCGATTTTAGGTCATTTAGTTCTTGTTCTTCCTTTAATGCCTTGGCTAATTTTTCTTGCACTTTTTTTTGTTCTGTGATATTGTTATATACAAAAAGTGCCCAAACCATACTTTCTTCTTCAGACTTTAATGGCGTAGTATTTACGGCATAACAAAAGTCACCGAACTCTACCTCAAAGGAAAGACTTTTGCCCGCTATCGTTTTAAAAAGATCTTGTTTGACCTGATTAATCTGTCTTTTTGAAAAAATTGGAATATCATCAATATGTTTCCCCTCAAAATTGAATTTAATAAGGTTCATCCGTTTCAACTCTTCCCCTTCTAGGTAGACGATTTCATAATCGGCATTGAAGACCACAATAAACCCGTTTGGAAAATTTTTGGCGATTGCGTTAAACTGAGCTTGGCTACGTTGTGCCTTACTTTCTGCTAGTTTAGTCTCTTGAATTTGATCTTCAAGAATGAGATTGTTCTCGACTAGTTTTTGCACCGTCGATTCAATTGCTTTAGTACGATCTGCTACCTTCTCTTCAAGCTTATTCGCATATTGTTCTAACTGATTTTTTGCATTATGTATTTCGGTAACATCATTCTGCACCCCAATAAAATGGGTTAATTTTTTATTTTCATTGAATAAGGGGGTTATACTTAAATCGTTCCAAAACAGGGAACCGTCTTTGCGATAATTTCGTAAAAACACCCGACAAGCTTCGCCTTTTTGAATCGCTTTTGCCATTGTTACAATGGCCTCTTGGTCTCGATCATCATTCTGTAAAAATTGACAATTTGTACCAATAACTTCTTCGCGATTATAGCCCGTCATATCGGTAAATGCAATATTACAATAGATTATGGGCAATTCAGGTTGTTGGGCGTCAACGATTACAATTCCATTTCCTGCGGCATCTAATGCTTTGTTTCTTAAATGTAAAGTGTTATGAATTTCCTTTGTTTTTGAAATATCTCGAGCAATTGCCAATACTTGATTTTTGTTCAATGGTACGAACCGACATTCGTAATCGATCATTCTATTTGCCACCTGTACCGTTACTTCCAATATTTCCATTTTTTGGCTACCCAGAACTGTTGATATTGTCTTATTAAGCCTATCTGCGACCTCTTTTGGGAACAAATCATTTAGATTTTTTCCTTTGAGATTCTCTTTTTCTGCAAAAAGATATGACTCGTCTGGAACTTGTATTTCTAATACAGTTCCGTTTTTATTGTGTATGGTCATAACATCGGGTATTGCCTCAAGAATAGCCCTGTTTTTCTCCATACTTTCACGTAATTTCTTTTCCGCCTTAACTTGTTGGGTCACGTCAATACCAGAACTGATTAAACCCGTAACCTTCCCATTTTCATCTTTAGAAAGTGCATTTTGCCAACGAATCAACTTTCTTTTATTTCCTTTAGCAATCACCCAGTTCTCTTTCTCATTAGGTAGTTCTAACTCACCTTCAATTATATAATCGAAAAATTGTGTCAAATTTTTTCTATCATTTTTGGGAATATAATGGTCAAACCAATTCTTACCTTCCATCTCTTGCGCGTCATAGCCCATAACTTCACATGCTTTTCTATTGACCATGGCAATGGTATGATCTCTATTAATGACCAAAAAAATGGATGCGGCAGTTTCTAAATATTTATAAAGTAATTCCTTCTCTTTGGTAAGTGAGATTTTCGCTACCGTACGTTCTGTAACATCTTGCATGAACCCCTCTAAATGCATGATTTCCCCTGTTTGGTCTATAACACAAGACCCTATTTCCCATATCCATTTTGTTTTATTGACAGCTGTTGTGATTCGATAGGTAAATTCATAAGAATCTTTTTTCAAAATAGCTTTCCTTCTTTCCTTTTCGACTCTATTTCTATCATCTGGATGAATAAGGGCTACCCAATTTATAGTACCATTAGCATAAAATAGTTCGGGTAAATACCCACTGATAGTTTCACAGGCATTACTAAGAAATTCCATAGTCCAGTGCATATCGGTTTTGCATCGGTATACTATACCAGGTACATTTCTGATTAGGGTGCGGAGTTTCCTGTCGCTTTCAAAAACAGCATGGTCAGCTTTTTTACAGTAAACAGCCGAAATTGTTTGTCCTTCGACAACCGATTTAACTATTCTAATATCCATGGAAAATTCCATCCCGTTAAAATGTAACCCTATCAGCTGAATTGGCTCAGAGGTTGGTTTATTCATAAAGAGCTCTATCTCCTCTTTATATCTCTTTGAAAAGATGATATCGATTTTTTTATTGATTAACGCCTCCTTTTCGTAACCGAACATACGCTCACTCTGGGCGTTTACTTTAAGAATAGTACCCTCTCCATTAAGCACGAACATGCCTGCCAAAGAGGAATCGAAAACGACCTGGTATATCGAAGTTTCCGTTACTTTTGGTTTTATATCGTTATGCTCTTTAAATTGGTTCATAGCATAAGCTCAATTTTTTACTTCATCTATATCGTATTCTTAATTGTGCATTTTTGGCAATGCATCTAAATGGTTGTTTTGAACAAAACCAATAATTTTTTTTTAGATTTTGTAGTAAAATCAATCTAGTAGCCTAAATGGTGATACTCATCCTAAAAATGAGCTGCCCCATCTATTTTTCGTCTTTAATCCTGTAGCCCACATTAACTCTAACCACTTCTTCATCAGCCTTTTAAAATGACGCTAAGTCTAAAGAAAAATTCAACAATGAGTTTTTACCGACTATTCCTAAAAAAGGATTTCATGTATTGGATTTCACCAAATATATCATTGATAGGCAAGGATAAAAATGATATTAGTCATCAATCAGATTTGAAGAAGAAAAATGATAAAAATCATTTTATTGAATTAAGAGATGGCAGATTATCGAACAGTAAAGGACTATACGCAATTATAAAACAGGTTTTGTACTTTCTGATGGTGGCGAACGCGGTGTTGCATAAATTTGCGCTTTAAAGAACCATGAAGAATATGGCTTCTATCCGTCCCAAATTGAAGCACTAGTATCAGAGGCTATAAACAATTTAAATCAACGGGTCTTATGAATTATTTATGGGTGCGAATGGGGGGCATAACTTTGATCCAATGTTGTAGTAGTTTTAAAAACCCCTCTTTGAGCTGACTCCCTATTACATTAGTCATTTGGTGTTTTACCAAAAAAATATTTTATCGAACGTTTTGTCAATTGTGCCAGTACCAAAGAACCCAACGCAAACAGTACTACCAATATCAATTGATGCATAGAAACAGGGTCTAATGATAATGCCTCGGCTACTGGAGTAATTAGATACGCCCCAAACGTTATTCCAAGGGATAAAACTATTGCTCCCCAAACCCAAATATTTGTAGTTACCTCATTAATCCAAAAAGATTCTGTATGTTTTGGCAAATTGAAAACATTGAATAATTGTGCCATTACCAAAGTATAAAAAGCCATATTATTAATAGTTTCAGTAGGTAGTTCTAATACAAGATATGCATAGGCAACAATACCTAAAACTGCTAAGCTTATACACAGCCCATATAAAATTATATTATACCAATCTTTTCTATTAATGATGGGTGCCTTGGGGTTATTTGGCGGACGTTCCATAATGTCTTTTTCTCCTTTTCCCAACCCCAGTGCTAGTGCCGGAAATACATCTGTTATCAAGTTCAAGAACAATATTTGCATGGGCAACAAAGGCGACGGAAAGTTCAATGATGCGGCGATACCAACCGATAGTATTTCAGCCAGATTACATGATAGTAGATATACCACAAACTGACGAATATTTTCAAAAATCACCCTACCCTGTCTGATTGCTAATTCTATTGCAGTAAATCCATCGTTCTTCAAGATAACATCGGCAGCTTCACGAGCGGCTTCAGTACCCCGAATGCCCATAGCTATACCAATATCGGCTTTTTTCAAGGCAGGAACATCGTTTATCCCGTCACCAATCATGCCTACGATATGGTTATTCTTTTGATAGAATTTGACAATATCTAGCTTCTGCTCAGGGGTAACACGTGCAAAAACCGAAGCATTCAACAACCTTTTGATTACCGTTGCATCTGGATTATCCCCTATCACAAAGTCTTTGGCTATTATTACTTTATCTGGAGAGGCATCCATTTCCAACAGACCTACTTCCTGTGCAATTTTTTTAGATGTGCCAGGGTGGTCTCCAGTAACCATAACTACTTTTATCCCTGCTTTCTTATAAATATCAATGGTCGCCTTTACATCATTACGTGCCGGATCAAGAAACCCTATAATTCCTAAAAAAGTAAGTCCCTCAATTATCGATTTAGAAGTTGGCAACTTTTGCGTCTCTTTATAGGCAAACGCCAAGGTTCGTAAACCTTGGTCGGCCAGAGTGTTCACCTTTGCATGCCATTCACTTTTAGTATCAAAAGATATAATGCCGGTGGCATTCATGATAAAATCGCAATGGATTATTAGACTTTCAAAAGCCCCTTTGGTGTAAACGTGAAAACGCTCCCCATGGCTATGCGCGGTTGCCATAAATTTACGGGTTGCATCAAAAGGCAACTCCAATAGCTCAGGATTGTTTTCTTTGATGGATACTGGATTATATCCTAAATATTTTGCAAATTCCATAAGGGACAATTCAATAGAATCACCTTGTCCTTTAATAGCATTTGGATCTTCGTTATTGCAAAGAACACCAGCAAGCATCATTTTATTAAAAACCGGATGTTCTTTGACTGAAGAAGATACTTCTATAGAATACGCATCATCTACCGATTCATCTCCATAAAGTATAGCATGTACTTTCATACGATCTTCAGTCAAGGTACCTGTCTTGTCTGTGCAGATAATGTCAGTTGCCCCCAAGGTTTGCACGGCTTCCAGTTCTTTTATAATCACTTGGCGTTTCGATAACCGTAACATACCTTGTGCCAAGGCAATGGTCGCCACGATAGGTAGACCTTCTGGTATTGCGGCAACGGCCAGAGCTACTCCCGTTTCTACCATTAATAAAAAATCGTTTCCCCTAATATATCCTACAATAATGACGAATATGGCAAAAAATAAAGTTAACCAGATTAGCCATCTGCTCAATTGGTTTAACTTTTTTTCTAAAGGGGTACGCTCCTCAATGGCATCGATACCTAGTTGTTGTATATGACCCAATTGCGTATGCTTAGCCGTGGCCGTTACAATTGCTTTTCCTGACCCTGCCGTTACCATAGTACCCCTAAATACCATATTATGTTGGTCGGTAATTGGTGAATGATGGGGTAAGGTTCTGGTTTGTTTTGTTACAGGAACACTTTCCCCAGTCAAGGCCGATTCCTTTACCAGTAAGTTGTCAACTGCCATCAAACGTGCATCGGCCGGTACAATATCGCCCGTTCTCAATAAGACGATATCACCAGGCACAACTTCAAACGACTTAATTTGTATACTTTTCCCCGATCTGATAACGAATATTTTTGACTGACCCATTTTTCGAAGTTCTTCCAACGAACGCACGGCCTGAAGTTCCATAAAAAACCCAATACCCGCAGAAATTAAAATAACGATAAGAATAGCGATGCCCTCTAAAATATCATTGAACATAAATGCAAGTATGGAAGCAGCGAAAAGGATATATAGTATAGGGTTCAATAACTGATCGGTAAGGATGCGCCATCTTTTTTTTGGGGCATACTGTGGTATTTGATTGGGGCCATATTGATTCATGCGTTCTTGAATCACTTCCCTATCCAATCCTAATTCGGCATGGCTATCTAAACTGGCTACAACTTTGTCTACGGATATTGCAAACGGTTTTTCGACCATCATAAAAATTTTGCAATGAAGTTATGATATAATGTAATAGCCTCCGAACCTTACCTATCTACATTTACGCATTTAGGTTTTGGCCGGAGGGTATTATATAAAAAGCGGGGTTAAATTAACTAGCGTGCTAAACACTAGGCAATCTGAACTTTTTTAGGCGGCAGTTTTTTTGCCTCTTCCTTCTTGACTAGGTTAAAACTTAAAATACCATCGTTATATTTAGCTTTAATGGCTTCTTGTTTTACACTATCTGGTAGTTGCAAAGAACGCTCGAAAGCATTATAACTAAACTCTCTACGTGTATAGTTATCATCGGTTTCTTCTTCAGAGGACGACTTTTCTGCCTTAATGTTTAGGCAACCGTCTTCAATGGTCACCTCAAAATCCTTTTTACCAAAGCCAGGAGCAGCAAGCTCGATTTCGAACTTATCATCGGTTTCCTTTATGTTCAATGCGGGCTCAGATCTTTTACCATTCCAAAAATTTTCAGACACCATATTTCTGACCCATCCGCGATTTTCGAAGAAATCGTCCATGTCAAAAAAGTCTTGGGTAATCAAATTTCCAAAAGGTCTTCTATTAAATTTTACTAATGACATAATATTTTGATTTAAGGTTATACATTTAACTATATCTCAAAATTACATTCAACTTAAAGGGTATAAAATGACGCAGGTCAGTACTGATTTTTTTTTGAGATTATTTAAAAAAAATGATACCAACAGCTGTCCATAGTATTTATTTAGATCTCTATTCTGGTTTCCTATACGTTCAACTATGATAAATATCATTTAGAAAGCCCTTATTATCAACTAGTTTTAGTTTTTCAATTTATTTTCTTTTCTTGAATAAAGACTAATGACACCAATTTAAAAAGCTTGAAACAACCTATGTGGACATTCAAAAATTTTAACTTAGCTGACTGGTTTTCATTTTATCGGATTGCAGCAGTACCGTTACTATCAATGCTCTTATGGTTTGGAGAACGAGAGCTTTTTACTTGGTTTTTACTTATTAGTTACAGTACCGATGCAATTGACGGGTATTTGGCAAGAAAATTAAAAATAACTAGTGCCCGAGGGTCTCAATTAGATTCAATCGGAGATCAATTGACATTTACAATGGGTCTTATCGGTCTAGTAGTTTTCGAGAACGACTTTATAAAATCGAATATAATACTCATCTTAATTGCATTTGTGCCTTATCTGCTTCAAATGGTTATAGCATTCGTTAAGTATGGTAAGGCAACATCTTTTCATACCTATTTGGCCAAAGTATCTGCTGTTGTTCAAGGGGTTTTTATACTATGGCTGCTATTTTTTGGCCCCGTATATTGGTTGTTCTATTTCATGATTATAGTAGGGCTTTTAGAAACACTAGAAGAAATTATACTCATCTTTATGTACGATTCTTGGGTGGCGGATGTTAAAGGTTTTCTTTTCGCTCTAAAGGATAAAAGAAGATTAAATGGCACTAATGCCACAAAGCAATAAATTACAGCATGCGCTCCTATTCCTTTTTCACCATTGTTCTTTTATGTCTGGCAATATTATTAATTGATGCTTTGGCCTTTTATTGGTTATTATCTATTACCCGCCCAATTACATCGATACTACTAAAAAATAGCATCTATATCGCCTTTTGGATTTTCACTATTGGCCTAATAACCTCAATTTTACTTCTGAAAATAAAATTGGAATTAGTAGCGCCTGAACGACAACAACTTATTATATCTAGACTTTACGGCCTAACAGTATCGTCATTTATCCCCAAATTTATTTTTGTTGTTATAATCAGCATTCTCTACTTTTCTAATTTCGTATTTTCTGAACAGGAATCTCTTATTATAATACCGCTGATCGGTGTTTTTTCTGGTTTTCTTCCTTTTTTTGTGATACTTTATGCCATCTTTAGTGCGGTTTATCGTTTTAAGGTGCATCACATAAAATTAAATTTCGACGCCTTGCCAATGGGGTTTAATGGCTTACGAATCGTACACATTTCAGACCTTCATTTGGGCTCTTTTAATTTCAAGTATCATAACCTGCAAAAGGCCATCAACAAAATAAATCAATTAAAGCCTGATTTCATCTTCTTTACAGGAGATTTGGTCAATAATTTTGCTTGGGAACTACGAGGTTGGGATTCTGTTTTAAATCAATTATCGGCTAAGCAAGGAAAATTCGCCGTATTGGGAAACCACGATTACGGAGATTACAGTCAATGGCCTACACCACACGATAAACAAATAAATTTTAAGGGTATTCAAGAATTTTATAAAAAAATTGATTTTAAACTGTTAATGAACGAAGCAGAAGTTTTTGAAAATTCTGATACACAGATAGCCATCATCGGTGCAGAGAACTGGGGAAATATTGATTTTAAAAAATATGGTGATTTACAAAAGGCTTTGGAAAAAGTAGATGACTCCAATTTCAAAATTTTATTATCACACGACCCTTCGCATTGGCCTGAAGAGGTGGCGCACCATACAGATGTTGCACTGACCCTTTCGGGTCATACCCATGGCATGCAAGCCGGTATTAGTTTTAGAAATAAAAAATGGAGCCCCATAAAATATAAGTACAAGCATTGGGCGGGTTTATATAAAGAAGGTGGTCAATACCTATATGTGACCCGAGGCTTAGGCTGGATGGGATTTCCTGGCAGGTTAGGCATGAGACCCGAAATCACGTTAATTGAACTTTCTTGCGCTAAGGACATGACCTAATTCGTAAAGTATTACACAAACCATGTGTACCAATATCAGACTTTAGCCATTGGCGATATTTTTGAGATTACCTTTATTTTTTTTGGAATTCCAAAAATCCTATCCATATTATCATTAACACAAAAGTCCAATGTACCTCTATTGAAATACCATCTATATGAACCAATTTTAAAAAAAATATTCATATTAAAAATTTCATTAAGATTTTTATAAGTCCCTGTTCAACAATGATATAAATCATATGAAACTTTAAGGCTTACCATTACATTTGATTCTTTGGGCTTAAAACGAACAAAAAAAAAGGTATTTGCTCATATGGTCAATCCAAGCAATACCGAAGCAGGAATAAAGCATGACTGCAAGTTATAATGCGAAGTACCGATATACGTATTTATTAGAGGGGTTAGATAATACTGCTAGAACACTTATCTATCAAAAAAGGCCTATTGATGCCGTTGGACATTATGGTTACCAGAATTGTATATGCAATAGCCAGAAGAAAATCCTTAGCAGATTAAGGTCTAATATGGTAGAACTTGTAGTACCGCCTCAACAATAACAAAAGGCTCTCGACTGTGTAAAATAAAAGCGGTGGTTCAACTGAATAAATGGATTATTTCGAATTCAGAAACAACAAAAAAATTGGAATAATTGCCTAACATAAAACACTTACATCAAAAATAATCATGTCATGGACTACTATTTTTCAACTCAGTTAAAAGATTCAACCTTCGATGATGCAGTATCAAAAACTAAAGAGGCGTTAAAATCAGAAGGTTTTGGAGTACTTACAGAAATAGACATGAAAGCTACCTTGAAAAAAAAGTTAGATGTACACTTTCATAATTATATAATTTTAGGGGCTTGTAATCCTCCATTAGCTTATGAGGCACTTAAAGCCGAAGACAAAATCGGCACTATGCTACCCTGTAATGTAATTCTGCAAGAGAGAGCAAAATATCATAGAAATTGCCACGGTAGACCCAGCTGCCTCGATGCAGGCCGTAAAAAATGATGCGCTGATTACGGTTGCGGAAACCGTTCGTGAAAAACTTAAAAAAGTAATTCAGAATATAACTAAATGACGAATCTAAGCCCCAATGGGCTACAAATTCTTCAAGCCCGTTACTTACGCAGAACCGAAGTTACCGAAACGCCCGATGAACTTTTTCAACGGGTGGCAAAGCATCTCATTACCGTAGAGGATAAAGACCACGAATTCTGGTTCGACCGTTTTTATGGAGTCATGCGTCATCTCGAATTTTTACCCAATAGCCCTACTCTAATGAATGCCGGTTTACCTAAAGGTCAATTAAGTGCTTGTTTCGTACTTCCTGTTGAAGATAATCTAGAGGCCATTTTCACAACCCTTAAAAATGCAGCGCTTATTCATAATAGTGGTGGTGGTACGGGCTATAATTTCACAAAACTTCGACCCAAAGATGATATCATTACCCCATCTGAAGGTTCCTCTGCAGGGGCAATTGCTTTTATGAAAATATATGATACCGCCACTGAGTATGTGAAACAGGCAGGCAAACGACGAGGTGCCAACATGGGAATCTTGAATGTAATACATTCTGACATCGAAGCTTTCGTAACCTCAAAATCTGATCGGGAGAGTTTGCAAAACTTTAATATTTCTGTGGGCATCACGAATGATTTTATGAATGCTGTAAAAAATAACCTAGAATGGCAATTGGTCAATCCAAGAACGAAAAAAGTATCAAAGACGATTCGTGCCAAAATGCTTTGGGATTTGATTGTAGATGAAGCTCTAAAAACCGGAGAACCGGGACTTATTTTTTTAGATACCATTAACCAAGATAATCGGTTACCTAAACAGGGGAAAATTAATTGCACCAATCCTTGTGGAGAAGTACCGTTATTCGATTTTGAAAGCTGTAATCTAGGTTCTATCAATTTAACCAAAATGGTAGTTCATGATGGAAAAAAAAATGAAATAGATTGGAATAAACTCGATAAAACTATTTCGATAGCTATTCGATTTTTAGACAACGTCATCAGTTCTAACCACTACTTATTACCCAATATCAAGCATATAACATTGGCCAACCGTAAAATAGGATTAGGTGTTATGGGCTGGGCCGAGCTGTTGATTATGCTGAGCATACCCTATGCCTCAGAAAAGGCTGTGGGCCTTGCCGAAGTGCTCATGAAATTTATTCAAGAAAAAAGCTATGCAGCATCGGGCAACTTGGCACAAATAAGAGGGTGTTTCCCTTCATGGAAAGAAAGTCGATATGCACCCAACACACTATTACGTAATGCCACCTGTAATAGCATTGCACCTACTGGAAGTATTTCGGTAATTGCTGATGCCTCATATTCCATTGAACCACTCTATGCTCTTGCTTATAAAAGAACCGGAATTTTAAATGATAAGACCCAAATAGAAATCAATTCCATTTTCGTTGAAAAAATGAAATCCTTAGGGTTTTGGACTGAGGAAATACAGAATGAAGTAATCGCCAATGGAAGCATTCAAAATATAAAACATATTCCGAAAAATATAAAAAAACTATTTGAGACAAGTTTAGAAATTCCATGGAAATACCACTTGCTACATCAAAGGGCCTTTCAAAAGTATACGGACAATGCTGTTTCTAAAACCATTAATCTTGCAAGTAACACAACAGCCAATGAGGTCTCTGAAATCTATAAAACTGCATGGAAGTATGGTCTAAAAGGGATAACCATATATCGAAATGGTAGCCGAGCCAATCAAATACTACAACCCTGTGGGGTTAACTTGGAAGACGAATGCAGTTAAAATATCAATTTCAATAATAACAACTATCATAGGCCATACATTTAAAAATAATACAGTTGTCATTTCTTTTTGTATGTAGTATACTGCTTATAATTTCAAGTTTGATGGATTAGGAATATTTGCGACGGTGATGTTTCGAGGAAAAAAGTACAACTGACCAAAATCATTTTAATTTTTTCAGTAGAGCTCTACCTTATGCCCCAATAGCTTTAGAATTCTAAAATTTAAACAAATGAAATCTTCATTAAATATTTGTCAAAGTTGTGGTATGCCCATGCACCATTTATCAGATTTCGGCACCAATAAAAATGGCACCGTCAATTCCGATTATTGTCATTTTTGCTATGTAAAAGGAGCATTTGTAGATCATGGAATAACATTAGAACAGAAAATCGAGAAGAATATCGCCTTTGCTGAGAAAAAGGGAATGCCTAGGGAAGAAGCAACAATCTTGGCCCACAGCACACTTCCCAATCTTAGAAGGTGGAAGGGTCTAAAACCTATAGATTAGCGGTTGAAGTCATGTCTCTTAAAATTCCAAATCAAGTTTCATATGTAATCGATTTGACGCTTATACAGCATTATGGTTAGCATGTGATAGGGTTCACCCAAACGCTTAATTCAAAGTTCAAGCAATAGTTGTGATTTTATATTCACCTTTTAAGGCCTTAAATATCCCTTATATTTTTTCAATCCTTCGTTGACCATTTCTATTGCCGCTTCACTAGTCATGGTTGCCCCAGAAATACCATCTACAATAACCCCATCATCTATTCTGCTTTCCATGTTTTTTTGAAGCGTAAAAGTATTTTTATCTAAATTTATTTTTGTTCCGATAAACTCATCCGCAAAAGGTGACTGGGTCATAGCCGCCCCGTAGCCATCGGTTTCAGCAAAATGTTCGAAAGCTATTTTTTTAATTTCCAATGTATTTTTATCCACTAAAACCTTTGCCCAAATAGGACCTCCAAAACCTCCGCCTTGAATTAGAAGAATTACATCGTCAGTGTTTTTTATTTCGAAAATTGGCAAAGAGTTTGCTTTTTCACGCTTCATCATTTTTTTGTAAAGTGATACTGCTTCATTCATATCAATAGCTATGACCGATTGGTTTGTATCTATATGTTTGAAGTCGATGAATTGATTTATATCAGATTCGTCAGAAATAACAATATCGGCAAATTTACCAAGTTCAATCATTGCAGCAGGAACATGAACTATTGCCTTTTCTTCCTTTACAGTTTCTACCTCTTTTGGTTTTTCAGTACTAGGTTTTTGTTTGCAGTTCCAAAATAATAGAACAACTAGTAAAAATATAATTTTAGGGATAACATGTTTCATAACCATATTTTTTCAATTTATACTAAAGTATACTCCTCGAACCTATTTAGAAATGATGTTGGTCATATGCTCATTAAATCTTTATTCTTCTTCATAAGATTGAGAAAAATCGACTGACATATATCATTGTGAATCATAAGCTGGCAATCTACTTTTAGATGAAATATTATAATCTAAAATAATGAAAAAAGCACTCTATTTCGCTCTGGCGTTACTGTTAACCTCTTGCTATTCAACTCAATTTGTAGATAGTTGGAAAAACAAGGAAATTACTGCTTTCGAACCCGAAAAACTTTTAGTCATTGGTATTACTAATAATCTTACGGCGCGTAAAATTTTCGAAGAGGACATGAAAAATGCCCTCACCCTAAGAGGTATCAACGCTATCGATAGTAGTACTGAACTTGAAAAATCATTTACCGATTCACAAAAAAACGAGGAAGAAATAGATGCCCTAAAAGAACAGCTAATAGCCAAAGGATTTGATGCTATAGCAATCACAGCGGTTGTTGGGGTTGATGATAAGAGAGACTACAATTCTGGACACTATTCTATTGGTTATAATTGGTACCGTTTTGGTCGTTATTACTATCGCTTTCAAAACGTCTATTACACTCCAGAATATTATTCAGACTATAAAGTATTTCATATCGAAACTTCCATATACAATATAAAAGCTGATGAAGATAAATCATTAGTATGGGTGGGCACCTTTGATATCGTAGATCCAAATAATATAACCTCAACAGTCAAAGACTATGTAAACCGAATCGTACTACAATTGGAAAAGGAAGGAGTTATCAATAACGTAAAAAGTAAACGATAAAAAGTAAAAAGTTGGCAGTTAGAAAATTATTGATAATAAATCTATATCACCCTTTACAGATGATTGAGTTGAGTAATAATATTTTATTTAAGGCTAGTATTGATTGGACATGTTGATTTTTATTTTAAAAGAAACAGCCTATACTTTTTTTATAAAGCATACACTATTTCTTTAATATGCTTGCCTACACTACCAACCATCCACTAATTTAAAACATCAAATTAGAGTAAATCATACTTTTAAGGTCTTTAGGTAAACTGTCACGTATATCTTCCATTTCACCTAGAGAGATATATTTTCTAAGGTAAATAAAAGTTGTATCTACATATTGTTCAGCTACTTCGTCGCTATATTCGAAATCATTAACCGCAGCTGACCCGTCATGGGCACGAACCAAATCTAAAAATTCAGCCATATGTTTAATCTTAGGTTTATTCTTTTTAATTGACCATCCATTAACATAAACAGCTTTAAGAAACATGGGTAGTTGAGCAATTAACTGTAATGATTCTTCTGTCGGAATTATATCTCTAAGTGCGTGCATAATAGAAGTAAAAACTCGCCCTGCCTTATTACGGTCATTGGGCATATTCATTTCTTTTGCATAATCCTTTAAAAAGGTATTCCCTTCAGTTGCATATTGATTAAAATTAAGTGCCATAATATTTTGTTTTTATAATGAGGTATAAAATTTAAAATATAAGACCACACTTGAAATGACACAGGTCATTTTATAAAAAGAATAGCATTGATATTTTTGAAAAGAAACAAAAACCATACATATTATGACCATCAATTTTCAATACATACAAATGGCTGAAAGTAGTTCGTTAAGTGAAATCGTAACCCGTAATCTTCAAAAATTAGGAAACAAATATCAGTTTATCATTCGTGCCGAGGTTTTCTTCAAATTGGGAAACGGCACTGATGGAAATGATAAAATCTGTGAAATACAACTCAGCGCACCAGGACCAAGAATTTTTGCTAAATCCAACGAAAATAATTTTGAAAAATCTGCTGCAAATACTATAAGCGACTTAGAAAGGCAATTAAGAAAACGTAAAGAAAAATTTGAACGAAGTAGAAAAGCCATTTAAAATGAAAAAAATATTAGTCCCCGTAGATTTTTCTAAGCCCTCTGCCGATGCATTACATGTTGCAGCAAGAATTGCAGAACAACTACAAGCCGAAATTATAGTACTTCATATGATGGGAATTTCAGAAGCGGTACTTACTAAAGATGAAGCCCAAGAATATGAAGAGGCGAAGTATTATATGAACCTCGCTAGAAAACGTTTCAAACCTTTTTTGAACCAACCATACCTAGAACATATCAAAGTCAGGGAAATAGTTCAAAACTATAAAGATTTTAAGGAATTGAACAAAGTAGCTCAAGAACAGCATATTAATTTGATTGTAATGGGGTCACATGGAACCAGCGGCATAGGTGATTTCTTATTGGGTTCTAATACCGAAAAAGTGGTACGATCATCAGATGTACCAGTTCTTGTCGTTAAAATGCCTAATCCAGATTTTAAGGTTGAAAATATATTATTTGCCTGCGATTTTACGGAAGATTCGGTTTTAGCCTTTAAAAATGTTAGGGAATTCGCAGCTAATTTTTCTGCGAAGTTGAACCTTGTCTATATTAATACGCCACATTACGATTTTAACAGTAACACCGAAATAGAAGAGCGTATATCAAAGTTCTTCTATAAGGCAGGTACAATTGAACAAGAGGTGACAATTTACAATGATTATAGTGTAGAGCATGGTCTTATGAACTATTCTAAAAAGGGAAATTATGATATACTAGCTATACCCACGCGAGGTAGAAAGCCTATGTTACATTTTCTATTAGGTAGTAGAAGCATTGGCGAAGATGTGGCCAACCATGCAAATCTACCTGTATTGACGTTTAAAATATAAGTAGAGAAAGAAGTATCGTCAAGTTCCAATTTCTTTTGTTCAATAGTTTATTTCAATAGTAATTCTATCTTGGCCAAAAGCATAAGTTCTGACTTATTTTTTTTTGAAAAGGAATTGGCAATTGCATTAGTGGTCTCCTTCGTCAATGATTTGATTTCTTCTGAGAATGCGTGTGGATGTTCTTCATAGAATTCTTTAAACTCTTGAAAACACTCTTCGCTGGTCTTTTCATATTCTAAAAGCCAGTCGAAAACAATTTCAATTTGGTTTGCAGCATCGGTACCATATCTATCGGCAAAATCATCTACATATAGCCATTTTTCTTTTACAATTTCCTCAACTTTATCCCATTCTTTTATATGTACACTACCATCGCATATGGCAACTGCATAAAACAATTTACCTAGGCTTTTATAAAGTTGGTTCATCGTCTTATCTGTATCTCTCATTTTCAATGGCTTTAAGTTGTATAGTTTAAAAATATGATACATAAGCTAGAAATTCAATGATAAAAATCAGATGTAATCTTTTATATTTGATATATGCGCATTTTCCAGAAAAACAGTAATATTTTCAACCTTCTTTCAGAAGGGATTTCCGAAGGAATAATTGTTGTAAATACTGAGCAGGTCATCGTTGCAACCAATTCATCAGCATTGGAAATGTTCGGCTATGAAAAAGATGAACTGATTGGAAAACCACTCGATACCCTTATTCCCTCAAGATACCATCATAACCATGATACACACGTTGAAAACTTTATAGCAAAAAGCGGAAAACGTCAAATGGGTCATGGTCGTGATTTATTTGGCATTTGCAAAGACAGTAAAGAATTTCCGGTAGAGGCTGGTCTAAATCCTTTTGAACTTGATGGCACCACCTATGTCATGGCTTTGATTATTGATATTACAGAGCGTAAGAAAAAAGAAAAAGAACTTAGTCATTGGGCGCGTATTTTTAACGAATCGCTAAACGAAATTTTTGTTTTTGATGCGGATACTTTTAAATTCATCAATGTTAACAAAGAAGCCCAGCGAAACATAGGGTATACCATGGAAGAGCTTCTCAAAATGACTCCTGCTCATATCAAACCTGAATTAAGTAAACTTAAATTTAGAGAATTGATACAGCCTCTATTGAATGGCGATATAGAAAAGCTCAAGTTTGAGACCGTTCATGGAAGAAAAGATGGATCTTCCTATCCGGTAGAAGTGCATCTACAACTATCAGCTATGGGAGAAAATAGAGCTTTTGTAGCCATAATACTAGATATTACCGAGCGAAAAAACTATACCAAAAAACTCGAAAAAACAGTAGATGAACGCACACAACAACTGACAGAGGCACTGGCTGTAGAAAAGGAACTGAATGAATTAAAGACACGTTTTTTATCTTTAGTATCACACGAATTCAAAACACCTTTGAGCAGTATATTGACCTCAATTACGCTGTTGGGAAAATACACCCAGACTGAACAGCAAGAAAAGCGTGACAAGCATGTGAACACGATTAAAAAAAAGGTAAAATATCTTGATACCATTCTTACCGATTTTCTTTCCGTAGAACGATTAGATTCCGGTAAGATTAATTATAGCATAGAAACCTTTCCGCTCAGTAAAATAGTTAACGAAGTCATTTATGATGCCAACATGTTACTCAAAGCGGGACAAAAAATTAACTATCCTGAAAACATTGATGATATTACCATCGAATTCGATGAAAAAACATTAGAGCTGGTACTATCGAATCTAGTGCGTAATGCCATTAAATATTCCCCAGAAGACTCTATCATAGATGTACAAGTAGCAATAGAAGATAACAAATTGCTGTTAAAAATAATCGATAAGGGAATTGGTATTCCCGAGGAAGAACAAAAACATATTTTCAACCGTTATTTTAGAGCTGAAAATGCTCTATTGACACAAGGCACTGGGATTGGCCTTAATATTGCAAAACAACATTTAGAAAACTTAGGTGCAAGCCTTGAATTTTCAAGTGAGGAAAATAAAGGATCTATTTTTACGGTAAATATACCTCTAACACATAAAAGCTAGAGCAAAGGAAGACTACTCTACCAAACGAAGATGGAGCTTTAAGTGAAAGCAACTAAGAATTTTTAAAGCTATCAGGTTATTCGGTACTAACTGCTTCGAAAGAAAAGATAGGCCTCTAAATTAACCTTAGAAAACATAACTACCATCGAGTCTATTGAATTAGAAGGAATATTTTAACAAACAATAGTATTTCCTTAAAATTGATAAACCTTATTACTAAATTGTCACGTCCTAAAATACGGCTACAGATTAATATTATTTTTAAGCGGCATATTGATGCACGTAATTAGGTGTTCTGTAATCTAAAGATAAATGCAATCTTTTAGAGTTGTATAACTTGATTGCGTTT